>Ga0213837_1000056_pt1 | contig 268528 bp, 223 predicted proteins | sample SWPATP12_FD_160572 | JGI IMG/M metagenome (GOLD analysis project Ga0213837, IMG submission 160572) | Coastal seawater microbial communities from Marineland, Florida, United States - SWPA TP1 #2 | ecosystem: Environmental > Aquatic > Marine > Coastal | place: USA: Florida | collected 2016-08-06
CGATAACATCGTCGACCACTGCTGCGAGGCATGGAACAAGCTCATCGATCAACCGTGGCGCATCATGACCATCGGACGTCGACAATGGGCCCGTAGCTCGTAATCATTGCAGGCTGGTACAAGTGACGTTACGTAAGCCCGCATGCATGGACGGCTTGACCACACTACGGCAGTCTTGTTTGTCTGCCTTGGCAATATCTGCCGCTCGCCGATGGCAGAAGGCGCGTTTCGTGAGGCAGCCACGCGTCACGGGCTTGACTGTTTTGTCGATTCGGCGGGCACCGCAGCTTATCACACAGGCACCCCCCCCGATCCGCGTGCAATTGCGGTTGCGCGCGGGCACGGGGTAGCCATTGAAGGCCAGTTGGCGCGCCAGATCGAGCTTCAGGATTTCTACCGCTTCTCGCATATCATCGCCATGGATAGGGCCAACCTTGAAGGGATCAAGGCACGCCGCCCGCGCGATGCGACAGCCGAAATCACTCTGCTGCTCGATTGGCTCGACGGGTATCAGGGCCAAGCCGTGCCCGATCCCTATTACGGCGATGATGCGGGTTTCCTTCATGTATGGGAGTTGATCGCACGGGCAACCGATGCCGTGGCCGGCCGTATCGCCCATCTTGTCAGCCGCGCCCAAACACCGTTTGACTACCCGCCGCGCAGCAGTTGAACACCCCAGTCGCGCTCGAACAGATAGAGCAGCACCCGCGCCGCCTCGCCGCGCGCACTGGTGAGCCCGCCGTCGCGCTCCATCAACAGGCGTGCATCGCTATGGGCGACGGGCAGCAGGCGCTGCACCTGATCGAGGCTGGCAAGGCGAAAGGCCGCATCGCCCGACTGCCGCGTGCCGAGCAATTCGCCGCCGCCGCGCAATTCCAAGTCTTCCTCGGCAATGCGAAACCCGTCCTGCGTTGCGCGCATCAGCGCCAGCCGCGCGCGCGCGGTTTCGGATAATTGCGCCCCTCGCAGCAAAAGGCACGTCGATTTCTCCGCCCCGCGCCCCACGCGTCCGCGCAATTGGTGGAGTTGCGCCAAGCCAAAGCGTTCGGCCTGTTCGATCACCATCAGCGTGGCCGCAGGCACATCGACGCCCACCTCGATCACAGTGGTGGCCACCAGCAACTTCGCCGCGCCGCTGGCAAAGCGCTCCATGGCGGCGTCTTTGGCCTCAGGCCGCAGTTGGCCGTGGACGAGCACGACGGCATCGCCCAGTCGCTCTTTCAGCGCCGCATAGCGCGCCTCGGCCGCGGCAATGTCGGCCATATCGGGCACGCCGTCCAATTCGCGCACCATCGGGCAGACCCAATAGGCCTGTTGCCCGCCTGCAAGATGACGCTCCACGCCCGCCACTACATCTTCGATCCGCTCCATCGCCACAACACGGGTGTCGATGGCTTGTCTTCCGGGGGGAAGCTCATCGAGGCGGCTCACATCCATCTCGCCATATTGCGCCAACGTGAGCGAGCGTGGGATCGGGGTGGCTGTCATCGCCAGCGTATGCGGCGCACGGCGGCCCTTGGCGGCAAGCGCAAGCCGCTGTGCCACGCCAAAGCGGTGTTGTTCATCAATCACCACAAGGCCGAGATCGCGATAGGCCACGGCCTCCTGAAAGATTGCGTGCGTGCCGACGACCATCTGGATCGAACCATCCAGCAATCCCATCAGGATGGATTCGCGCGCACGCCCCTTGTCGCGGCCTGTAAACAGCGCGATTTCCACCCCGGTGGGCGCGGCCATTTTGCGCAAGGTTTCAAAATGCTGGCGGGCGAGCAGTTCGGTGGGCGCCAGCAATGCGGCCTGCTTGCCCGCTTCGGCGGCAATCAGCATGGCATTGAGCGCAACCACGGTTTTGCCTGCCCCGACATCGCCCTGCAGCAGGCGCAGCATCGGAGCATCCTGCGCCATGTCGCCTTCAATCTCGGTGATCGAACGCGCCTGCGCTCCGGTCAGCGCGAAAGGCAGAGCGAGCTTGGCGCGCAAGGCCCCATCGCCCACCAGCGCTTGCCCCTTACGGCGGCGGCCTTCGGCCTTTACCAGCAGCAGCGCGAGGGAATTGGCGAGCAATTCATCATAGGCCAGCCGCTCGCGGGCCTCGGGGTGTTCGCGGCTGTGTGCCAGATGGATCGCATCGCGCCACGCAGGCCAGCCGCTTTGCGCCAGTTGACCCGGTTCAATCCATTCGGGCAATTCGGGAAGCCGGGCGAGAGCCTGCGCCACCAGCCCCGCCACCCTCGGCTGGGTAAGGCCATCGGACAGGCGATAGACCGGCTCATTGAGCCGCTCCAGATGGGCCGCGCCAGCTTCCTCGATATGATCGGGGTGCACCATCTGGAGCATATCGCCATAGCGATCGAGCCGGCCGGCCACCCAGCGCGTCTCGCCCACAGGCAGCAGTTTTTTGGCGGTATAGGCGGCTTTACCAAACCAGGTGAGCGCGCAGATATTGCCTTTCGTATCTTGCGCCAACACGCGGTAAGGCCCGCGCCCGCCCATCCGCGGCGCGCGGTGTTCAACAGGCGTCAGCGCGATAATCACCTGCTCGCCCTCGCTGCCCTCATCAAGATCAGCCAGCGCACGGCGGCTGACAAAGCGTTCGGGCAGGTGATAGGCGAGATCGCGCAGGCGGGTGAGACCCAGCCGCTCCAACGGCTTGGCCAGTTTCGGCCCCACACCATCAAGGCCACTCGTCTCGGCAAACAGCGGGTTGAGAATATCCGGGCGCATCGCCCACTCGCTACCACCGCTTCGCCCCTATTGCGAGTTGAAGCGGCGACAAGCTGTGGCTAGGTGGGAGGCATGACAGACATCACCTTTCAACAGCGCCTCGCCCGCGCCAAATTCCGCGCCTGGCATCGCGGCACGCGTGAGGCCGATTACATGATCGGCGGCTTTTTTGATCGCTATGCCAGCGAATGGGGCGAGGCGCAGCTTGCATGGTTTGAAGCCCTGCTTGATGAAGATGATGTCGATGTGATGGCATGGGCGCTCGGCAGCCAACCGCCGCCCGATCATCTCGCAGGCGAGCTTCTCACTGCCATGCAAAGGCTCGATTACGTCGATATTCCCCGCTAGGCGGCCCCTGCGCGGGAACCCTTCGCCGCTGCGCTGTTTGACAGGACACCGATGCCCGATCTCGCCCCGATCCTTGGCGCGCGAAAGCCGCTCACCTTGTCCTCGCTGCCGCGCGGCAGCGTGCCCTTGGTGCTGGCTGATCTGGCGCGCGCAGCGAAAACCCGCGCCGTTTTCATCGCGCCCGATGATGCCGCGATGCGCGCCGCCGCCGAGGCCGCGCGTTTCTTCGCGCCCGAGATTGAGGTCGTGGAATTCCCGGCGTGGGACTGCCTGCCTTATGATCGCGCGAGCCCCGCGCTCTCGATCAGCGCGCAGCGCCTCGCCGCGCTCCACCGATTGCAACGCCCCGGCGCGGCCAAGCAATTGCTCGTCACCACCGCCAATGCCGTCCTGCAACGCGTGCTTACACCTTTCCGCGTGCGCGAATCGGTGCGCGAATTTCGCGTCGGCACGCAGATCGGGCACGATAGCCTTGCAGCCCTCCTGACCCGGCAAGGCTATTCCCGCACCGACACGGTGATCGATCACGGCGAATTCGCGGTGAGGGGCTCGATTGTCGATATCTTCCCGTCCAGCCTCGATGCAGGGCTTAGGCTCGATTTCTTCGGGGATGAGCTCGAATCCTTGCGCCTGTTCGATCCCGCCACCCAGCGCACGGTGGAACGGCTGGATTCCCACCTCCTGCTGCCCGCATCCGAAGCGCTGGTGGACGATGCCAGCATCAAGCGCTTCCGCACTCGCTACCGCGAATTGTTCGGCGCGGCGGCTACGCAAGATCCGCTTTATGAGGCGGTGAGCGATGGGCGCCGCCTTGCGGGCATGGAACATTGGCTGCCGCTGTTCGAGGATAAGCTCGCCACCCTGTTCGATCACCTTTCCGCAGATGACGTGGTGGTGGTTGATGCAGGCGCGCTTGGCGCAGCGGATGAGCGGCTCTCGGACATTGCCGATTACCACGCCCAGCGCCAACGCATCGCAGGCGAAAAGGCGGGCAGCTACCGGCCCTTGGCAGCCGATGCGCTGTACCTCACGCGCGCAGAATTCGACGCCGCGCTGGCCAGCGCCCCCGCCCATCGGGCAAGCCCCTTCGCCGCTGAACCGGGCGCAGGCGTGGTGGACTTCGGCTTCACCTCGGCGCGCGATTTTGCGCCTGAGCGCGGGCGTTCAGAGAATATCTACGAAGCGGCCGCCAAACACTTCGCATCATTGGCAAAATCGGGCCGCCGCGCGCTGATGGCAGCCTATTCGCAAGGGTCAGCCAAACGGCTCGCCTCGATCCTTGAAGAAGCCGGTTGCCCGAGCGCGCTGGCGGGTTCGTGGCAGGAAGCCCTCGGCCTTTCTGCCAAGGGGCGGTTGGCGCTGATGGTGCTGCCGCTTGAGCATGGCTTTGCCAATGCGGACATGGAACTCCTCACCGAAGCCGATGTGCTGGGTGACAGGCTGGTTCGTCGTAAGAAGAAACGCAAGGATTCCGATGCTTTCCTTGCCGAACTTCAGGCGCTGTCTCGCGGCGATCTGGTGGTGCATGTCGAACACGGAATCGGGCGCTATCTGGGGCTTGAACCGATTGCAGTGGGCAAGAGCCAGCACGATTGCGTGGCGCTCGAATATGCCGGCGGCGACAAGCTGTTCATTCCGGTTGAAAACCTTGATGTGCTCACCCGCTATGGCTCGTCCGAACAGGCTGTGGCGCTGGATAAGCTCGGCGGCGAGGCATGGCAACGCCGCCGCGCCAAGCTGAAAGAGCGCATCACAGCAATTGCAGGCGAATTGATGCAGGTCGCCGCCGCCCGCGCGCTGCGTAAAGCGCCAGCCCTCCCCGCAGACCCGGCCAGCTTCACCCAGTTCACCGATCGCTTCCCCTGGGCCGAGACCGAAGATCAGGAGCGCGCCATTGCCGATGTGCTCGGCGATCTGGAAAGTGGCCGCCCGATGGACCGGCTCGTGTGCGGCGACGTTGGCTTTGGCAAGACCGAGGTTGCTCTGCGCGCGGCCTTTGTGGCGGCCATGGCGGGACAACAGGTGGCGGTTGTAGCTCCCACCACGCTCCTTGCGCGCCAGCATTATCAGAACTTTGCGAGCCGTTTTGAAGGTTTCCCCTTAAAAGTGGGCCGCCTTTCACGCCTCGTCAGCGCCAAGGAAGCCGCCGAAACTCGCGAGGGGTTGGAAAGCGGGCAAGTTGATCTGGTGGTCGGCACCCACGCGATCCTGTCGAAATCCACGAAATTCAAGAATTTGGGCCTCGTTATTGTCGACGAGGAACAGCGTTTTGGCGTCACTCACAAGGAGAAGCTGAAACAGCTTCGCGCCGATGTGCATGTGCTCACGCTCACCGCCACGCCCATTCCGCGCACGCTGCAAATGGCGATGTCGGGCCTGCGCGAGCTTTCTACCATCCAGACGCCGCCGGTCGATCGTCTCGCGGTGCGCACCTATGTGATGGAGTGGGACGATATGGTGATGCGCGAGGCGCTCTTGCGCGAACATCACCGCGGCGGGCAGAGCTTTATCGTCGTCCCGCGCATTTCCGACATGGCCAATGTCGAGGATTGGCTTGCTAAGCACACCCCTGAAATCAAGGCGGTTTCTGCCCATGGACAAATGAGCGCGCAGGAAGTGGAGGAGCGCATGGGCGCCTTCTATGATCGCAAGTACGACGTGCTGCTTTCGACCACCATCGTCGAGAGCGGGCTCGATATTCCCAGCGCCAACACCATCATCATCCACCGTGCAGATCGGTTTGGCTTGGCCCAGCTTTATCAGCTGCGCGGACGCGTCGGGCGGGCCAAGTTGCGCGCCTATGCCTACCTGACGCATGAGAAAGACGTAGCTCTCTCAGAAGTCGCCCAGAAGCGATTGAAAGTGCTGGGTGATCTGGACTCGCTGGGCGCAGGTTTCCAGCTTGCCAGCCATGATCTCGACATTCGCGGCGCGGGCAATCTCTTGGGTGATGAACAATCGGGCCACATCCGCGAGGTTGGCTTTGAGCTTTACCAATCGATGCTGGAGGAGGCCATTCTGGCGGCCAAGGCAGGCGAAATGGGGCTTGAGAAAGCGCGCGATAGGGTGACGCCGCAAATCGCGGTCGATGCGCCGATCATGATCCCCGAAGATTACGTCCCTGATCTGGCCGTTCGCATGGCGCTCTATCGCCGCCTCAACCAGGCCGAGGGGCAGCAGGAGATCGAGAGCCTGGCGGCCGAAATGATCGACCGGTTCGGCGATCTCCCGCAGGCCACCAAGAACCTCATCCGTCTTATCGAGATCAAACATCAGGCAATCGCTGCCAATATCGCCAAGATTGATGTGGGCGTGCGCGGCACGCTGGTCGCCTTCCACAAGGATAATTTCCCCGATCCGGCAGGCCTTATCGCCTATGTCGAACGGCTCAATCAAGGCAAGCCCGAGACCGCCAAGCTGCGCCCCGACATGAGGCTGGTAATCAACCGGGCATGGGGTGACCCGCAGAGCCGTCTCAACGGATTGTTTCAGCTTACCAAAGGCCTATCTGGTATAGTGAAGAAAGCCTCTAAGCCAAGGCGAGCCGCCTAGCTAGCGCGCCGCTTTGGCGAGTTCGATCACCTCTGCGCTGGCCATTGGCTGGGCACGCAAAAAGCCCTGCCAGTAATCGCCTCCTTCCGTGGCCACGGCCGCGCGCTGGGCTTCGCTTTCAATGCCCTCGGCGTAAACGCTCAACTCCAGCGCCTTGCCAACCGCTATGATTGCGCGCAGCACCGCCAGCGCCTTGGCATCCTCGGGCACGCCTTCCACCATCGCCTTGTCGAGCTTGAGCGCATCCAAGGGCAATTCGCGCAAATAGCGGAAATTGCAGAAGCCCGCGCCAAAATCATCGAGGGCGGTGCGAAACCCGAGACCGCGCAGCGCCTTTAAAGCTGCGGCGGCCTGCGCCAGATTGCGCAGCAGCAGATCCTCGGTAATCTCCAGCATCAGGCGGTGCGGCGCAATGCACGAGCGCCCGATCAAAGCAGCGAAATCGGCAGCAAATCGCAGGTCGCCCAATTCCTCGGGCGTGATGTTAAGCGAGAGAGAGAGGTTGTCCGGCCAACGCTCGGCCTCCTCCAGCGCGCGCGCGATCACATGGCGCGACAAAGGCGCGACCAGTGCAGCGCGCTCGGCAATCGCAAACAGATCACGGGCGCCAATCTCACCAAGCGTAGGATGCTGCCAACGCGCCAGCGCTTCTGCCCCGGCCAAGACCCCATCAGCACAGGCGAACTGGGGTTGGAACAGAACCTCGATCTCGCGCCGATCAAGCGCGCGCAGCAAATCAGCCTCCAGCACGCCGCTGCGCACACCGGGGAAACGACCGCGCGCATCGCCGCGCAGCGAAGGGGGTTTTGATTCGCTCAATCCTTGGGCTCCTCGTGCTTGCCCCTTTTCATAAAGCACCGCGTTTGTGCAGGCGAATTGCAATTCGCCTCGTTTTGGAACATCACCCCCGCCAGGGTTGCGCAGCACAATTGCGCAGCACAATTGCGCAGCACAGGGCACGCGTGCTTGCCACGGGAGATCAGCATGGCCAGTGGGCCGGAACACAACGGCGCAAACGGCGGCAAGGTTTTCGAGCGTATCGCACTCCTCGCCAGCGAGACTGAGCGTGCGCAGGAAGCCTATGCCGCCTTGGCTGCCGGCGGCGAGTTTGTGGCGCTGAACGAGGCCGAAGTGGTGGTGGTGCTGGGCGGCGATGGCTTCATGCTGCAAACGCTTCACGGGATGCTCGACACCGGGCGTGTTATTCCGGCCTATGGCATGAACCTTGGCACTGTCGGCTTTTTGATGAACCGTTATGACCGGCGCGCCTCGCTCACCGCGCGGCTGGCGCGTACCCGGCGCTGGACGATTGCGCCTTTGCGCATTGAAGCCACCACGCAGGATGGCGAAGTGCATCATTTTTGCGCGATCAACGAACTCTCGATCCTGCGCGAAACCCGCCAGACCGCCAAGATCGAAGTGACGGTGGGCGACCGCGTGCGCATTCGCGAGCTGGTGTGCGATGGGGTGCTGGTGGCAACGCCTGCAGGCTCGACTGCCTATAACCTGTCGGCCAATGGGCCGATCCTGCCACTGGACAGCAAGCTTCTGGCTCTCACCCCGATCAGCCCGTTTCGCCCGCGGCGCTGGCGCGGGGCAATCCTTCCTGATCGTATGAAGATTATTCTGAAGGTGCTTGATCCGGTCAAGCGCCCGGTGGCCGCAGTCGCTGATCAGAAGGAATTGCGCGATATTGCCGAAGTTCGGCTCGAAATCGCTGATGACACCGCGCTCACCTTGCTGTTTGATCCGGGCCAGAGCCTTGAGGAGCGGATCGTCGCTGAGCAATTCATCACGTCTTGACTTTCCTCGCTTGACGCGCAGCAAGCTGCGCCCGCTGCGGGCGGGCCATCGCCCTTGCGGCCGCTGCGCGTCCGTTTTTCCACTTGCGATAAGTGGCAGCTCAATTCCCTCTTGCCAAGCGCGCCCCTGCCCCATATAGGCGCCGCTCTGCCAGCGGTTAGCGCTGCTGGTTGCTCCCCGATAGCTCAGCGGTAGAGCATTCGACTGTTAATCGAATGGCCGTAGGTTCGAATCCTACTCGGGGAGCCATCTACTTCCACCCTCCCAAACCATGTGTTGCCGCGGCGCAGAGCCCATCTCAGCCTTGTCTGAGCGTGAGCGTGTCACCCTTGTGCAGGGGGCGGCTTGCGATGGTGAGAGCATAGGAATTGCTCTGCCAAGACGCGCCCTCGCCATCGCGGGAAGTTTGTGCGGTGCAGGCGATGCCGCCTTTGAGAAAATCGAGCAACAGCGTCAGATCGCGCAGACTTACCCATCGAGCGTGCGCGCAGGCCTGCCGACCGATGATAAGTTTACGGCAAGGCATACGCAAAGGGGTTGATAGCGGCCGCGTTGACGCGCGATTCTGACCTCCCACCTCACCTATTTGCCTGCGGCCCAACCCCGCCACCACAGCCCGATGGTATCATTCGCGCAGGGCGCACGGGACAAGCGGGCAGGTTTGATGCTCAAACGAGCAACCTTACCCCAACCACCAGAACCAAGAGCGCGGTGAGCCAGCGGATCCATTGCACCGGCAGAATGCGCAGCGCGAGCAGGCTGCCAATCTGCCCGCCAATTACCACAGCGATCAGCAACGGCAGGCTCGCACCGATGGCTGCGGCAAAAGCGCCGGGGCCGTTCTTCACCAACTGCCCGCCAAGGCCGAACAGCGAATTGACGAGGATAAACAGGCTCGCCGTCGCCGCGATCTCACGCGCGCCGTGCCAGCGGGTAAGGTGCAGGAAGGGCGCAAGGAAAATCCCGCCGCCAATGCCCACCAACCCCGCCAGATAGCCCAAGGGCACAGCGAGCAGCGGCATGGCCTGTGCCGCCTTGCTGCGCTCTCCAAAACGCGCCTCGCGCAGCGGGATCAGCATGGCAAGACTGGTAAGCACGAGACTTGCGCCCAGCAGGCTGAGGAAGGTCGCCTCCTTGATCGGGGTCAGCCCGCCCAAAAACGCCGCAGGCGCGCCCAGCCCGACCAGCAGGCCCGCGCGCGGCCAAGGGGTCACGCCAGCGCGGGCGAAGCGGATGCTCCCGCCTGCCACCACCACGATGTTGCAAGCAAGCGCCACCAGCGGCAGCAAGCGGTAATCGAGCCCCGAGAGCGCCAGCAGCGCGGCGTAGGTAGAGCCGCCGCCGAACCCGACGCTCGCATAAAGCAAAGCCGTCAGCGCAAAGGCCAGCGCAAGACCCACCGGCACCGCGCCGAGCATCGCCCCTTAAACTCCCGCCACGACCGCCGATCAGGGCAACGCGCGGGCCGACAGCGCGCCCACCGCGCCGTGGCAATGCTTGTACTTGTTGCCGCTCCCGCAGGGGCACGGCGCGTTGCGGCTTATATTGAGGTTGGCATAGGGGTTTTCGGGGTTCGCCCCGCCCGGCCCGAAGGCTGCGCGCGGAGAACCGGCGAGCGAGCCGAACAGCTCCGGATTGGCCTCCGAACCATCGCCATCATCCGAATTGTCGAGCCCGGTGAAGGGATCAATATGGCCGGTGAGGAAATCGGGCAGATCGGGCAGCGCCTGCGGTTCGGGCTGGGCGATGCGCAATTCGGCGCGGAACAGGATCTTGGTCACTTCCTCGCGCAAGGTATCGAGCATGGTTTCGAACAGGCCGAAAGCTTCCTGCTTATATTCGTTGATCGGCTGTTTCTGCGCAATGCCGCGCATCCAGATCACCTGACGGAGCGCATCCAGTGTGGCGAGGTGTTCTTTCCAGTGGTGGTCAAGCTGACGCAGCAGCACATCCTTTTCCACCATGCGCCAGATCGCCGGATCCGACGAGCTGATCTTCTCCTCCATCATCTGATCGGTCATCGCGCGCAGGCGCTCTTCAATGATTTCGGGCTCGACCTGATCTTCCTCCAGCCAGTCATCAATCGGCGGCGTGATGCCAAAGACTTCTTCCAGCTTGGCTTTGAGGCCATCAATGTCCCATTGTTCAGGATAGGAGCCCGGCGGGCATGCGGTGCCCACCAGCACATTCAAGGTATCGTGGCGCATATCAACCACGACATCATCAACCGCTTCGGAGTCCATAATCTCGGCGCGCTGTTCATAGACGACCTTGCGCTGATCGTTCATCACATCGTCGTATTGCACGACCTGCTTGCGCATGTCGTAATTGCGCGCCTCGACCTTTTTCTGCGCGGTCTCAATGGCTTTCGAAAGCCACTTGGAACCAATCGCCTCGCCATCGGCAAGGTTGGAATTCATCATCTTGGAAAACAGCGTATCGGGGCCAAAGATGCGCAGCAAGTCATCTTCCAGGCACAGGTAAAAGCGCGAGAGGCCGGGGTCGCCCTGCCGCCCGGAACGGCCGCGCAGCTGGTTGTCGATGCGGCGGCTTTCGTGGCGTTCCGTGCCGAGCACGAAGAGCCCGCCGGCCTGCTTTACCTTTTCCTTTTCTTCCGCGATTTCGGCCTTGATGCGGGCGATGGCGGCATCGCGCTCGGGGCCTTCGGGCATGTCGGCCAATTCTTCCTGAATGCGGAATTCGACATTACCGCCGAGCTGAATATCCGTGCCGCGGCCCGCCATATTGGTGGCAATCGTCACCGCGCCAAGGCGGCCCGCCTGCGCCACGATGCCGGCTTCCTGTTCATGGAAGCGTGCATTCAAGACCGAATGCTTGACCCCTTCCTTGTCGAGGAACTGGCTGAGGAGTTCTGATTTTTCAATCGACACCGTGCCCACCAGCACCGGCTGACCGATCTCGTTCTTCTCCTTGATCGCCTTGGCAATCGCGGCGAATTTATCGAGGGTGTTCTTGTAAAACTCGTCTTCCTCGTCGATCCGCTGGACCGGCAGGTTGGTGGGGATTTCGACGACGCCAACCTTGTAGATATCCCAGAATTCCGCCGCTTCGGTCGCGGCTGTCCCCGTCATGCCCGACAATTTGGGATACATCCGGAAATAATTCTGGAAAGTGATCGAGGCCATCGTCTGGTTTTCGGGCTCGATCTTGACGCCTTCCTTGGCCTCGACCGCCTGATGGAGGCCATTAGACCACCGCCGCCCTTCCATCATGCGCCCGGTGAACTCGTCAATGATGACAACCTTGCCATCCTTGACGATGTAATCGGTGTCGCGCTTGCGGGTGAAATTGGCCGCCAGCGCCTGATCGAGGTGGTGGACGACCTGCGTGTTTTCGACATCGTAAAGGTTGGTGGTCGCCAGCAGGCCCTTTTCGATAAGGAGCTGTTCGACCTGTTCCAGCCCATCTTCGGTGAGCTGAACGCGCTTCACCTTTTCATCAATGTCGAGCCAGTCTTCCGGGATCTCGCGCGCAATGGCATCCAGCGCGACATAGAGATCGGACTTGTCCTCGGTTGGCCCGGAAATAATCAGCGGCGTGCGCGCCTCGTCGATGAGGATTGAATCCACTTCATCGACAATCGCGAAATTGAACGGGCGCTGCACCATTTGGCCGCGCTCGTGCTTCATATTGTCGCGCAGGTAATCAAAGCCGAATTCGTTGTTGGTGCCATAGGTGATGTCGGCATTATAGGCATCGCGCTTGGTGTATTCGTCCATGCCCGGCACGACCACGCCGACTGTCAGGCCAAGCCAGTTGTAGAGCTTGCCCATCTCGATCGCATCGCGGCGTGCAAGGTAATCATTGACCGTGACAACGTGGACGCCCTTGCCTTCGATGGCGTTGAGATAGACCGCCAGCGTCGCCATCAGCGTCTTGCCCTCACCCGTGCGCATTTCCGCGATCTCGCCGCGGTGGAGCACGATGCCGCCGATCAGCTGCACATCGAAATGCCGCATGCCAAGGATCCGCTTGGAAGCCTCGCGCACCGTGGCAAAGGCTTCGGGCAGGATATCGTCAAGGCTTTTGCCATCATCGATGAGGGCGCGCAGCTTGCCCGTCTGGCCCTGCAATTCCTCATCGGAAAGCGCGCTGACCTGCGGCTCCAGAGCGTTGATCTGATTAACAATCTTGCCAAGCGATTTGACATAACGATCATTCGAAGAACCGAACACGGACTTCATGAGAGCATCAAACATGGGAATGCCTTTGATATGGGTGCGGCCCATCTTGGGGCCGTGAATTCATGGGGAAGTCAGCGCGCGCAAGGTTTAGCGCGCCAGATAAGTGGATGGGATTGTCGCCAAGCGCCTATTCGTAGGCGCGCTCAATCCCCATCAGCACCGGAAGGCGCAGGCTGGCCGGAACCGCCGGATCATTGGCCGCAGGCTCGGACGCGCGGCTGGCGCGGGCGTTGGCAGGCAGGCTTTCGGCAAGCGCAAAATGTCCTTGCTCGCTGCGCGATGCATCATCAGACGCGCTTGCGGCAATGCTGGCATCACACGCCAGCGCTTCGGCCAGGGTCGCCTGAGCGGGCGCGCCAAAGGCGGCAAGCCCGGTGAGCAAAGCCAGCAATGCAAAGAATTGGCGCGTCATGACTTGTTACAGATAGTGACTATAAGCGCCCGCGTCCACTCACTTTGCCCGATTTACTGTGCGCGGTCTCGCGACTAGAGGGTTGACCCATGGACCTGACGCCTTCCCCCCTCGCCCGCCCCTTCCCCGCCATGCCCGCGATTGCAGGGGTAACTTTGCGCGTGGCGCGGGCGCGATACAAGGATTGGGACCGCTGCGATCTCACCCTTGTGGAACTTGCAGAAGGCACTGCTGCGGCAGGCGTTTTCACCCAAAGCGCCTGTGCTTCGAGCGAGGTGGAACTGGGCCGCGCGAACATCGCACAAGGCGCAGCGCGCGCGCTGGTGGTTAACGCAGGCAATTCCAACGCTTTCACCGGCTATCGCGGGCGCGAGGCGGTGGAGCAGATCATGGATCAGGTGGCCGAGCATCTCGGCTGCGCGCGCGAGGAGGTGTTTGTGTCCTCGACCGGGGTGATCGGCGTGCCCCTACCCAAGGACAAAGCGCGTGCCGGCGTTACTGCGGCGCTTACCGCCGAGCCGTGCGGCTGGGAGGATGCCGCGCGCGCCATCGGCACGACCGACACCTTCACCAAGGGCGCGCACGCCAGCGCCATGGTGGGCAACACGCGCGTCGAGATCGCAGGCTTCATCAAGGGGAGCGGCATGATCGCGCCCGACATGGCGACGATGCTTGGCTATATCTTCACCGATGCCCATGTCGCGCCCCACTTCCTGCAAGAGCTGCTCAGCGCTGCCAATGCGCAGACTTTCTCCTGCATCACTGTCGATGGCGATACGTCGACCAGCGACACGGTGATGGCCTTTGCAACGGCCAAGGCGGATCATCCGCGCATCGAAGGGTGGGAAAGCCCCGGCGCCGATGCCTTGGCCGCCGCGCTGACCGCAGTGTGCCGCGAACTCGCGCAACTGGTGGTGCGCGATGGCGAAGGCGCGTCCAAATTCATCACCATCCGGGTGACGGGCGCGGTGAGCGATGAAAGCGCCCGCCGGGTGGGCCTTGCTATCGCCAATTCCCCCCTCGTCAAAACCGCGATTGCGGGTGAGGATGCCAATTGGGGCCGCGTCGTCATGGCAGTCGGTAAGGCCGGCGAACCGGCGGACCGGGACAAGCTTTCCATCGCGTTCGGCGGCGTCTGGGCCGCGCGCCATGGCTTGCCGGTCGAAGGCTATGATGAAGCGCCCGTTGCCGCGCATTTGAAGGGCGAGAACATCGACATTCTGGTCGATCTTGGCCTTGGTGAAGGCAGCGCAGCTGTGTGGACCTGCGATCTCACCCACGGCTACATCGCAATCAACGCAGATTACCGTTCATGAGCGCGGAACTCAGCCCGCTTGATGCGGAAATCCGCGACCTGCTGCGCTTTGCCGCACGCCGTTCGATGCTGCCACGTTTCCGCGCGCTCGAAAGCGGCGACATTGCGATGAAAGGCGAGGATGATCCCGTCACCATCGTTGACCGCGAGGTGGAAGCCTTTCTTTCCGAAGCGCTCACCAAACTCGCCCCCGGGGTGGCGATTGTCGGCGAGGAAGCCGCCCACGCTGATCCTGCCGTGCTCGATCACCTGTCGGGCCAATGCTGGATCATCGACCCGCTTGATGGGACGGCGAACTTTACCGAAGGCAAGGAGCCTTTCGGCATCATCATCGCGCTGGCAGACGCAGGACGCGCGGTCGCAGGCTGGCTCTATGATCCCTTGAAAGACCGCCTGTGCCACACCCGCGCAGGCGAAGGCGCGTTCGTGAATGGCGAGCGTATCACCGCACGCACCACCGGGCAGACCCCGCCGGTTACCGCGGTGAGCCGAATTTTCCTGACGCCTGAACAGATCGAACAGGTCGATACCAAACTCGCCCCGCATTATACGCTGGTCGACATTCCGCGCTGCGCCGCTGAACAATATCCGCGTCTTGCGCTGGGGGAGAATGACATCTCCAGCTTCAAGCGCACGCTCGCCTGGGATCACGCGGCGGGAATCCTGTGGCTCAATGAAGCAGGCGGCAAGGCCGCTCGGCTCGACGGCAGCGAATATCGCGTCGATGAACACAATAAGCCGGGCCTGATTGGTGCATCAAGCCCGGCCTTGTGGGATGAATTTATCGCCCGCGTGATGGGCTGAAGGCGCTTAAAGTTCGCTTTCGAGCCAGCCCTTCAGCTGCCCCTTGGGAGCAGCGCCCAGCTTCTGCGCAACCGGCTTGCCATCCTTGAACAATACCATCAGCGGAATCGACTGCACGCCCATCTGCGCCGGGATATCGGTGTTTTCCATGATGTCCATCTTGGCGATGGTGACCTTGCCGGCCAGTTCCTCGCTGATTTCTTCCAATGCGGGCGCGATCATCTTGCACGGGCCGCACCAGTCCGCCCAGAAATCGACCAGCACCGGCTTGTCGCTGCCCAGCACATCGCTGGCAAAGCTGGCATCGGTTACGTTGATGGTGGCCATATTCATTTCTCCTTATTGGCGCGGGCGGCGCCATGTGTTGCTTGCCTATGTAGCGCGGCTTTCGCCTCACTCAAGTTCTGGCGGCAGATAGGATTGCTGAGGGTTGTCCAAGCCCTGCTTGTGCGCGGCGATCATGTCAGGCGGCAATAAAAACAATTGCGGCGCGTGGGTGTAGAGCACGCCCGCGCGCACGGCTCTGCCCGGATAGATTGCTTCCAATGCTGCGACATAGGCCGCCATCTGACGCTGGGTGGCAAGCGGGATCGCGGCGGCGCTGGCAGGCGGGCGGCGGGTGGTTTTGAAATCGACCACCAACACTTCATCTGCGCGCACCAGCAAGCGGTCGGCCGTACCTGCCACCACAATCCCGCCAACTGTCGCAGCAAGCGGCACTTCGGCCAGCGCCTCGCCGCCAAAGATCGCGGCAAATTCGGGATGGGCCAGCACCGCCAAGGCGCTTTCGAGCATTTCGGCGCGCATATCCTCGGCCAAATCACCCGCCTGCCGCGCCAGCCAGCCTTGCGCCGCGGCGGCCCGCTCGCTGTCGGGCAATTCGGGCAGGCGTTCGAGCAGCTTGTGAATAAGGCTCCCGCGCCGCGCGGCTTGTCTCGCCACATCCGGGGCAAGCGGCGGATCGGCCGAGGCATCCTCGCCCGCAGCAGAAGGCGCAAGCGGGCGCGGCGGGCGCGGTTCGGGGCCAATCGGGCGGGTTGCCCATTCGGGCAGGGGCTCATCCTCTCCGCCCGCAATGCCCCCTTCAGCCTGCACCAGCGGCGGCGCTCGTGTGCCCCATTCCTGCCGCGCACCCCACAGCGGATCAGCCAGCATCTCGCCTGCGAACAACGGCGCAAGCTTGGCATACCAGCTATCGTCATGCGGGCCCTTATCGCGCCGCGATTTGCCCAGCGACCCGCCGATAAACAGCGCTTCTTCAGCGCGCGTCATAGCGACATACATCAGCCGCCAATGCTCCTGATCCTGCGCGATCTTGGCAGCATCTGCGGCCTCTGCCACCGGCCCACAACGCTCCCCCTTGGACAGCGGCGGCAGCGGCACGCGGCGCGGAGCCTCGCCCGCCGCGGCCTCACCCAAAGGCGCATCCACCAGCGAAAGCCCGCGCGCCTCGCCGGGTTCGCCCGTGGCATCGGCAAGGATCACGATGGGCGCTTGCAAGCCCTTTGATCCATGCACGGTCAGCACCCGCACCTGCCCTGCCCCGCCATCAGAATCGCGCTTCAACTCGCCCTCGCCTGCGTCAAACCATTGCAGGAACCCGGCAAGGCTCGGCACAGCGCCTGTCTCATAGGCGAAAGCTGCGTTGAGCAATTCATCGAGCGGATCATTGACCTCTGTCCCCAGCCGCTCAACCAGCCGCGCGCGGCCTTGCCACGGGCCTGTCAGCAGCCAGGCAATCAGCGCCTGCGGGGTTTCATAATCGGCCCGGCGCAACAGATCGCGCAGCTTTTCGGCGGTGGCGATTACTGGCGCAGGCGCATCGGCGCGGCGCAGATGCTCCCACAGCCGCACATCTGGCTGGCGCGGGACATGGACGAGCAGATCCTCCTGACTCCACCCAACCAGAGGCGAGGCGAGCAGATTGGCAAGGCTCAAGTCATCCAAGGGCTGCGCTGCAAACCGCAGGGCCGCCAGCACATCCTTCACCGCCAGCGGCGCGCCGAGCCTCAGCCGGTCAACCCCCGCCACCGGCACGCGGCGCGCCTGCAATTTGGCGACAATCTGGCTGGCAAGCTCCTTGCGGCGGCGAACCAGCACCATAATGTCGCCGGGGCCAGCATGGCGCGGGCGGCCCCCCTTGGCGAGGACGAAGGGCTCTGCTCCCTTTACCCAACGCTCGATCTGTTCAGCGATCTTGCTGGCCAGAACGGTGTCTTCGTGCGGCAGGAAATCGGGCCCGGCTTCCTCCTCCTCCTCGCCTGCAAATTCCGCGTCATCCTCGGGGCTGTCATGGGGCGCAACCGGATGCCACAAAGTCACCAGCCCCGGCCCGCTATAGCCAATATGCGGGCGCGGCGGGGTGCCCAGCCCAAAGGCTTCATGCCCCAGCCCCGCAATCGCTTCATTGACGAAATCGAGCACGGGCTGCGAGGTGCGGAAGGATTGATCGAGTTCGAGCGCCCGCCAGGTCGGTGCGCGGGCATTGATGCGGGCCTCTGCGATGCCGCTTGCTGCTGCCGTGATTTGCGCCTCAACAATCCCCTTGGCGCGGGCGAAGTTCTCAGGGCTTGTCCCCTGAAAGCCGAAAATCGCCTGCTTGTAATCGCCCACGGTGAACAGCGTGCGGATGCGATCCCCGCGCGCGCCTGCGCCGCTGAAAAAGTCGCCGATCAGGGCAAAGATAATGTCCCACTGCGAGGCGTTGGTGTCTTGCGCTTCGTCGATCAGGATATGGTCGAAATGACGATCAAGCTTGTAGCGGATCCAGTCCGATGCGGCCTGTCCCGATAACAGCCGCGCGGCTTTGCGGATGAGGTCGGAGAAATCGAGCACCCCTTCGCGCGCCTTGGCCTCGCCCCAAGCCAGCGCAAAGGCGCGCCCGATGGTGAAAGCGTCGGTGAGGTAATCGGCTAGCGCCAGCAGCGCGCGGCGCGCTTCGACTTCAGCGAGGGCTTCGGCGATGCGTTCTTCGCCTTCTCCAAAAACAGGATGCTTCTCACGCGGCTTTTTGAAAACAGCACTGGGCGTGCCGTCCGATTTTAGCAGGGTCTTGCGAAAATCGCCTGCGGCCTCGATCCGCTTATCAAGGCCCATCGCCAGCCACACGCCCATGAAATCAAGGCATTTGTCAGCGGTTTTTGTGCCCCACTCGGAAAGCGGCGCAATCATCGCGCGCACCGCATCATCAGGAAACACCCCCGGAGCGAGGCCCTCGTTCGCCCATGCCTCATCCGCATCGGCGGGAATGCCGATCAAGCGGCGCACCCGATTATCGACCGGCGATTGCCAGCCTGCCGGGCCTTCCCACAATTCCTCGGCATCCGCGCAGGTCATCAGCCAGCCGAGCAGCGCGCCCGGTTCCTTTCGGCGGGTAAATCGCTGCACTGCCTCGGTCAGGCGCGCGTCACCCCGTTCAAGCACTTCGGCCAAAACCTCCCTCGCCAGCAGCACGCGTTCGCGATCTTCCATCGCGCGGGTTCCGGGGATCAGCCCTGCTTCTTCGGGGAAATTTGCCAGCAGCCATTGCGAAAACGCGTGGATCGTATCGATCCTCAGCCCCCCGCCGGGGCAATCAAGGACGCTTGCAAACAGGCTGCGCGCGCGCGCCTGCGTGTCGGGGCCCATATCCGCGCCCAGATGCCCCAACTCCTTGGCCAGATCCGTCGCAGAAAGGCGCACCCAGCGCGCCAGAACCGCATTGATGCGATTGGCCATTTCGGCAGCGCCCGCCTTGGTGAAGGTGAGGCACAGGATCTGCCCCGGCTCGACCTCTGGTTGGAGCAGCAGCCGCAGCACCCGCGCGGAGAGCACCTGCGTCTTGCCCGTTCCTGCCGACGCCGACAGCCAGACATTGTCAATCGGCACAGCAGCGGCGCGCTGATCGCCTTTCAATTCATAAACCAGACCGCTCATGCCGCGCCTGCTCCCGCGCCGGGTTCGGACAGGCGGATCACCCATTCTTCGAGCCGCATCAGCTGATCGTAATCATTATAGCCCTGATAATCGGGATTGAGCCGCGCGGTGAAAGGCTCTGATCCCAGGATATAGCGGGCAATCGCTTGCCCGAGCTTTTCCTCGTGATGGGGCAGGAAATCATTCGGCTCCACCCCGATTTTCTTGCGGCCTTCCTTCATCGGCACTTCAATATAGGCAAAGCCCTGCTTGCCCTTGGGCCGCGCGAAAGACCAATACTCAAACTTGGTCGCATCGCCGCTGACGATCTGGCCAGTGTCCTTGTCGGCAAACTTTCCATCGCGCGCGATCAGGCCGAGCAGGCCGAGTTGCAGCGCATAGCCTGCCTCAACCTTCTTGGCGCTAGGCGGCGCGCCGGTTTTGTAATCGATGATGGCAAGGCTGCCATCTTCCAGCCGGTCAATCCGATCAGCCCGGCCATGAACGGTGACGCCCGAAACCTCCATCGCGCCCCAAATCTCGGTCGCGATGGTGGTGCGCCCTGCTGCTTCTTGCGCTGCAATCAGCTCCTCAAATGTCTCAAGCGCAGCCATTAGGCGCGGTTGCCACAGCGCGCGGAACAGCGGGTGCACTTGCTCCCCGGCAAGGCTGCTTTCGGCAAAGGGGATCAGCGGCAGGTCGCGCTGGCCCGCCGCGCGCGCCCTGTGCCACCTGTCGAGGATATCGTGCATCAAAGTGCCGCGCAGTGCCGGATCGCTGAACGGGTCTGCGCCCAAGGGATCGAGCTTTTTCAGCGACAAAATCGCCTGCGCATAGAATTGGTAGGGATCGCCCAACAGCCGATCGAGCGCGGTGGCGCTGATGCTGACGCGCCGCAATTCGGATGGTGGCAGCGGCGCCGGGCGCGGATAGGGCGGCGCAGGCGGTTGCAGCCGGTCCATCCGCTGGGCGAGCGCCGGCATCGCAGCCTCGCGGTGTTCGCGCGCCAGATCATCGCCCAGCAGCGCCTCGCCCCGCAAGAGAAAGCGCGAAGGCAAGGTCGGCCCTTCGGCATCGCGCAAGGCGCGGCTTAGCACGACTTCGGGCGCGCCAAGGCAACCGGCGAGATCATGGGCGGCAAGGCCAATGCGAAATTCAGCCCCCGGAATGCCGAGCGCGCGCAATATATCAGGCGCAAGCAGCGCATCGGCAGAGGGCGTGCCCGGCCATGACCCTTCGTTAAGCCCGCCGCAGATCATCAGATCAGCGCGCGCCATGCGCGCTTCGAGCAAGCCATAGATCGCCACGCGCGGGTGGCTCCCATAGGGCGGGCGCACCGCGATTTCATCCATCGCATCACGCAAGACGCCCGCCACATCGCGCGGATCAAGCGTGGTTGCACACTCGCGCGCATCCATGCGCATGGCCTCGATCATGGCGGCCAGCGCGCGGCCATCTTCGCGCGCCCAGACATTCTCGCCCCCAAGGCTTTCAGCCACGCTTGCCAGCACATCGAGCGCATCTGCCAGTGCAATTGCGCCTTCGGGGACAAGCAGCGGGGCAATCAGGCTTTCCGCCTCGGCCCACCATTCTGCAACCTTGGCTTCTTCGGCAATCGCACGCAGCGGAGCAAGGCCAGCAGGCGGGGCTGGCCCGCGCAATTTGCGATCAAAAGCGCGCAAGGATTTAAGCCACACCCGCCGCGCTTCGGGATCGCCCGCGCGCACCAGAGGGTGTGCCAGCGCGCCAATCAACACTTGCGGTGAAAGCCCGCCTGCCATGATTTCGGCAAGCAACCCGATAAAACGCCCCGCCGCCGTCAGCGCCAGCGGCCGGCCCGCGGTGTCATCAGCCGCGATGTTCCAGCGCGCCAGATGCTGCACCACCCGGCGCGCAAGGCCGCGATCGGCGCTGACAACCGCGATGCGTTTATCTGGCACGGCAAGCCCTTCGCGCACCAGCAAGGCGATGGCTTGCGCCTCTTCCTCGATGCTGGCGCTTTGCATCAATCGCACGCCTTTAAGGCGGCGCTGATCGGCGGGTAGGTTTACCCACGAACGGCTCGCCTCAGGCGGCAGGAACAGCGAGGAAATCGCGCGTGTCCGGGCAGGTTCTGCCGCTGCCATGCCGCGCCGGTGCCATGGCCGCACTTCTGCGCGCGCCACCCCCATGCGGTTGAGCAAGAGCTTCAGGTGATATTGCGGGTGGGTGTTTGCGTCCTTCGCGGTGAAAGCGTCGCTGCCGGGTTCGGGCGCTGCCCCTGCCCGGCCCAATTCCTCCCACGCGGCCTCGTCCATCGCGATATCGAGATCGGGCAGGATCACCGCGCCATTGGGCAGATCGGCAATCACCCGGAGCAGACGGGCCAGCGCAGGCGCAGCGCTGGTCACGCCAGCGGCCACAATCGGGAGCCGAGGTGGCTCTGCCCGCCAGCGTTTGGCGGCGCGTTCAAACAGCAGGTTGCGGCGGGTGGCGGCATCGACTTCGCCGGTTTCGGCAAGGCGCGTTTGCCAGCGCGCCTCAACCCGCGCGAACAGGCGGATCGAGCGCTGCCAATGCCCCGAAAGATCGCCCAGCCGGTCCAGCACCGGCTCGCTCAGGAGATCAGCGGGCGTTTTCTGTTCAACCAGCAGGCGATCAATCGTGCGCGCCATTTCGCGCGCCAGATTGAGCCGCGCACGCCCCGGCAAGGGCGCCTCCTCGCCTGCCTCGGCCAATTCCTGTTCGATCAGCGCAGCGAGTTCAAGCCAGCGCCTTCCGGGATCAACCGCAGGGGGAATATCGCCCGCGCCAAGCGGATCGAGCAGGCTGCCGAGCGCTTCATCGAGATCAAGATCGCCCACCGTCACCATGCGCGGCATCAGCAGGCCTTGCTCGCCCTGTTCGCCTGCGTGGCGGATGAAAGCCTCCGAGATGGTGCGCGCCGCGCGGGCCGAGGGAACCAGCAAGGTAAGCCGCGCAAGGCCCACGTCATCCTCAAGGTAACGCGGCACAAGCCCCGCCACCAACGCATCGGCAAAGCCGCGGTGAGCGGCAATGGTGTAGAGATTGGGGCCAGTGCTGCGCTCAGCCACGCCCCAGCGCCTCCTCAGTCGGGGCAATCGCTTGCGGCGTTCCCACTTCAAACCACAGCCCGGTAAAGGCGCGGCCATAAAGCCGCCCTTCGGCAATGGCGCGGTTCCACAAAAGGTTGGTGGAAAAGGCCCCATCAGGGGCATCACGCATCAGGCGGTGTGAGACAAGCTGGATGCCCGAATAGATAAACGGCGCAATCCGCGCCGGTTGGCGGCGCGTCAACCGGCCCAGCGCATCCATGTGGAAATCGCCCGGCCCGTTAAAGTTGAACGCGCGCGCGTGCGGGACGAGCAGGAGCAGCGCGTCCATTGTGTCAGGATCCCACGCCGCGGAAAGATCAGCAAAGGCGTTTTTGGGGCCATCAAGCCAGATATTGTCCGAATTAAGCGCAAAGAACGGATCGGGCAGCAGCGGCAAGGCCTTGGCCATCCCGCCACCGGTTTCGAGCAATTTTGCGCGCTCATCCGAAATCTTCACTTCTGGTGCACGGCGCGCAGTGACATGGGCCTCCAACGCATCGGCGAGGTAATGGACATTTACCACCGCCTTGGCCACGCCTGCATCGGCCAGCCGGTCGAGCGCGTGATCGATCAATGCGCGCCCCGCCACACGCACCAGCGGCTTGGGCTGGGAGGCGGTGAGCGGGCGCATCCGCTTGCCCAGCCCTGCGGCCAGCACCATCGCAGTATCGCTGGCAAGGGGCGGCTTGCTCATGCCGGTAGCCCGCCCAACGCGGTGCGGATGGCGGCGGGAATATTGGCATCAAACCAGCGCGCCACGGGGGCAAGCGCGGGATGCGCCAGATCGCGTTCGAGCGCGGTCCAGACGCGCGGGATCAGGCTGAGATATTTGGGCTTGCCATCGCGTGCGTTGAGGCGCGTGAAAATGCCGACAATCTTGGCGTTACGCTGCGCGCCCAAAAGCGCGTAATCGGCAGCAAAATCATCGCCTGTGATACCCATAGTGCTGCAATAATGCGCCAACATGGCAGCTTCGAGTGCTGGCGCAACATCGCGCCGCGCATCCTGCAACAGCGAGACAAGATCATAGGCGGGATGGCCCACCAACGCGTCCTGAAAATCGATCAAGCCTTGGGGCGCTCCCGGTTGACCGCCAAGCAGCATGATGTTTTCGGCATGATAATCGCGCAGCACCGTGACGCCGGGCGATTGGCGGGCAAGCAAGGGGGCGAGCGCTTCGGCCCATGCCGCATCGTAAGCGCTGGCATCCACTGCAAGGCCCATCGCCGGGCAATAACACTCGGTAAACAGCGCCGCCTCACGCGCGTAAACCGCCATGTCGTAAGGCGCGAACGGCCCTGCCGGAACGTGATGCAGCGCCACCAGCGCATCAATCGCGGCCGTGTAAGCCGCCGTTTCATCGCTGGGGTGCGCATCAAGCCAATCGCGCATCCGATCATTGCCGAAATCTTCGGTCAGCACCCAGCCTTGGGCAGCGTCTTGGGCCAGAATGGCAGGCGCGCGCAGGCCGTTATTGGTGAGCCAATGGGCGACATGAAGGAACGGCGCGGGGTCTTCATGCGGCGGCGGCGCGTGCATCAACATCGCTGTCTCGCCCGAGGCGGCCCGCAGCCGGAAATAGCGCCGGAATGAAGCATCGCCGGGCAAAGGCTCTACCGCGGCCTCGCCCCACCCGGCGCGGGAAACGAATTCGGACAGGCCATCGGGCAAAGCGCTCATGGCATTCGCCCTAGCCAATCCGCCCCGCCCCGCGCAATCGCCACGCGTCCGGTTTCGCCCGGATTTTGCGGGACGCCAAGCGTGATCGCAAGGCAGCCCGGCTCATGCGCAAAGCCGCCTGCGTGATCGGGCCATTCGGCTATCAGCACCGCGCCTTCGCGGTAATCATCGAGGCCCAATTCCTGCACTTCATCAGGGCTTTGCAGCCGGTAGAAATCGGCGTGCACGACAGCGATGCTCAATGGCGGCGCGTCGTAGGCTTCGAGAATGGTGAAGGTTGGCGAAGGCACTTCGCCTTCGTGGCCGAGCGCATGGAGAATACCGCGCGCGAGCGTTGTCTTGCCCGCGCCCAGCCCACCCGACAAGGCCACCACGTCCCCCGGCCTCAACCGTGCCGCAATCGCTGCGCCATAGGCGGCAACGCTTGCCAGATCAGGAAGAGCCTTGCGCACTTCCATCATGGCAGCCTGATCACCGCGGTCGTGCCCGAACCCTTGCGGCTGGTGATATCCAGTTCGCCATCATGGGCCTCGATCAACTGGCGTGCGAGCGGAATGCCCAGCCCGCTGCGGCGCTGCGGCTTGCCATCGCTGTCCATCACCATCCCGCTTCCCGAGGCCTGTTTCAATTCCTCGGTGCTCATCCCCCGGCCATTATCAGCGAGACATATTTCGACCTTCCAACGCGCCTGATCCGCCGGGCGGCGAATTTCGATGACGATCTTGCCGCCTTCGGGCGTCCCCCCAATCGCATTATCGATGAGATTGCCGAGCGCGCGGCCAAACTGGCGCGGATCAATTTCGACAATCCGCCCCCGGCGCCCTTTCAAATCAAGACTGAGCCCGCCGCCAATGATCGCGGCCTCGCGTTCGCGCACCAGCCGGGTGAGGAATTCCAGAAGGTCAATCCGCTCCTTGGTGATGGGGAGCAGCCCTGCCTCGCTTTGCGACAGATCAAGGACATTTTCGACCTGTTCGGTAAGGCGTTCCACCGCGGCGAGAATGGCATCGACATATTCGCCCGCCTCAGCGCGCATTTCTCCTGCAGCCCCACTTTTGAGCAGTTCGGCATAGCCGCCAATCGTGGTGAGCGGCGTGCGGAATTCATAGGACATATTGGCAAGAAAGCGCGCCTTGACAGCATCGGCTTCCTCGAGGGCAATTGCCCTCTCGCGCAGGGCCTTTTCGGCTTTCTGCGAATCGGTGATATCCAGCACAGTCAGCAAGCCATTTCCATCAGGCAGGGGCACGCCGGCAAAGCGCAAAGTGCGCCCATCGGCCAATTCCACGAGGCCGCCCTTCTCGCGCCGGTCAAGCGTTGCTGCGCGCACCACTGCGCCAATCTGTGCGGCTTCTTCCGGACGCACCAGATTCTGGCCAATCGCGCTGAGCAAGGCATCGGCGCTGGGGTGGGTATCGAGAAACTCGCTGGTGAGCCCCCATGTCCCTGCAAAGCTGCGGTTCCACAATTGCACCGAACCATCCGGCGCAAAAATGGCGAGCGCTTCAAACAGGCTGTCGAGCGTTGCGGTGCGGGTGCGCAGCAGCGTGTCGCGCACCGCGGAAAGCGCAAGGCTTTCGGTGCGGTCTTCGGCCAGCATCACAAGGCCGCCATCGGGCAGTGGCTGCACCACAACGCGAAGATGCGTGCCGCCGGGCAGCGGCCAGGCTTCTTCCTGCATCTCGCTCAGAGCGAACCACTGCACTCGCTCGCGCCGCCATTCGGGGAAATCGCGCACTTCGGGCGTCCGGCCCCGCTCGCGCGCTTCGGCAAGGAAGCGCTCGAAATTGGTGCGGGCATCCACGGCGTCGCCCGGCAGGGCAAACAGGCGGCGGAACGGACGGTTCGCAAAGGTGAGCTGTTCGCGGGCATCAAATTGTGCGACGCCCACTGACAGCTGATCAAGAATAGCGCGCTGGGCATCGCGAAAAGCGCGAAAATCGCGGGCGACCTGCTGCTGTTCCTCGATGTCGATCGCATAGCCGGCAACACCTTCCTTGCCGATCGGCAAATCGCTTACGCGCAAGGTGCGGCGCGCGCCGTGGATAGTGGCCGCCACGATCCGCTCATGCTTACCCTGCTGTTCGGCCGCGCGCCGGGCAATCTCGGCGGGCGAGCGGCCCTCTTCGGGTTCGAGCAATTCGATCTGGCCTGCCACCGCCTCAGCTGCGCTTGCCGCACCAACCGCATCGACATAGGCCTGATTGACAAGTTGCAGGCGCATATCGGAGCCGCGGAACCACATCGGCACAGGCGCTGCCTCGATCAAACCGACGAGCGCTGCAAAATCCCCTTCAGCCCGGCGGGTTGCAGCACGCAGCCGCGCCATTTCAGCATGGCTTTCGGTAAAGTCAAACACCCACACCAGCGCAGCGCCCGAAGGCGAGACTCGCGGATCCGCCAGTGTCCCATGCAGTGCCAACGAGCGTTTTGAACGCGGCGGTGTGAGGGCAAGTCGGAACGGCGCAGCGCTTTTCTGGGTCGCTTGCACCTTGGCTTGCAAAAGCGCCACCTGTTCAGAGGTCAGGCCACCACTTTCCTCCCCCCCCTCACCCATCGCCAATTCAGAAAGATATTTGGGCATCCGATCCAGACCGAGCATGCGGGCAAGCTTTTCAGGCGCTTCGATCCGGCCATCCACCCTTACCAGCAGCGGCACGGCAGGGGCGACATCAAGCAAATGCTGCAAACGCTTCTGCGTGGTCTTGAGCGAGCGGGTGCGCCGCATCGCCGCGCTGGCGCGCAGCATCACCACCGCCGCGGCCAGCGTCCAGCCAGCCAGCAGCAGCGCAATTCCCACCAGCGCTAACCCAGAGATTTCCATATTATCCAGCTATGCGGGGCATCGCCCGGATGCAATCCCGGATGAAGGCCCCAGATACAAGAAGGGCTTGGTCGCCCACCCCAAAAGGGATGCGCCACCAAGCCCCGAATGTGCGCTGTTCAGGTGCGCAGATCAATAACGGTAATGATCCGGCTTGAACGGGCCAGCCTGCGGCACCCCGATGTAATCGGCCTGCTTGCTTGAAAGCTGCGTCAATTGCACACCAAGCTTGGCAAGGTGCAGCGCGGCCACCTTTTCATCAAGGTGCTTGGGCAGAACGTAAACGTCGTTGTCGTATTCGTCCGACTTGGTGAACAGCTCGATCTGCGCGAGTGTCTGGTTGGTGAAGCTTGCGCTCATCACAAAACTGGGGTGGCCGGTGGCGCAGCCGAGGTTCACGAGGCGGCCCTTGGCGAGAATGAGGATCGACTTGCCATCAGGGAAGGTCACGAGATCGGTGCCCTCCTTGATTTCCTTCCAATCATAATTCGACAGCGCGCTGATCTGGATCTCGCTGTCGAAGTGGCCGATGTTGCACACGATCGACATGGGCTTCATGTTCATCATGTGCTCGGCGGTGATCACGTCTTCGTTGCCGGTGGCCGTCACGAAAATGTCGGCACGTTTCACCGCTTCTTCCATGGTGACGACTTCAAAGCCATCCATCGCCGCCTGCAGCGCGCAGATCGGATCGATTTCGGTGACCATCACGCGCGCGCCGCCATCACGCAGGCTCGCTGCCGAACCCTTGCCGACATCGCCATAGCCCGCAACGCAGGCAACCTTGCCCGCGAGCATCACGTCGGTGGCGCGGCGGATCGCGTCGACCAGCGATTCCTTGCAGCCGTAAAGGTTGTCGAACTTCGACTTGGTGACCGAATCGTTCACGTTGATCGCGGGGAAGGGAAGCTTGCCCTGCTTGGCGATCTGATAAAGGCGCATCACGCCGGTGGTGGTTTCTTCCGAAACGCCCTTGATCGCCTTGACTGTCTTGGTGAGATAGCCGGGCTTGGCGGCGATGAAAGCCTTCAATGCACGCTGGAACTCGATTTCCTCGGCATTGGTCGGCTCGCCCATTTCCTCGCCCGCCTCAAGGCGCGCGCCCCACAGGGCAAACATGGTGGCGTCCCCACCATCATCGAGGATCATGTTGCAGGTGAGATCAGGGTCGGCCTCGCTCGACCAATCGAAAATGCGGCCGACATAGTCCCAATATTCACCCAGCGTCTCGCCCTTGATGGCGAAGACCGGAATACCGCGCGCAGCAATCGCGGCGGCGGCGTGATCTTGGGTTGAGAAGATGTTGCAAGTCGCCCAGCGCACTTCGGCACCCAGCGCCACCAGCGTTTCAATCAGAACGGCGGTCTGGATCGTCATGTGAAGCGAGCCGGTGATGCGCGCGCCCTTCAAGGGCTGGCTTGCGCCATATTCTTCGCGCAGGGCCATCAGGCCAGGCATCTCGGTTTCCGCGATCATGATTTCATCGCGGCCAAACTGAGCCAGAGCAATGTCCTTGATGATGTATTCGTGGGTCGGGGCAGCGGTGGTTGCGGCAGTGGCCATGGGGGTATCTCCGAGCGTGGTCTCAAAATATTGCTTTGGCCCCTAGCGGCAGGGCGAATGAGACGCAAATATAAACTTATCTTTATATGTCTATTTGTTGCCTGCCCGCAGCGAGGCGCTATAGGGTGAAAACAAATCCACCCCAAAGAAAGGATGCCTTGCCCATGACCATTTCCGTTGGCGACAAGCTGCCCGACGTCACTCTCGTGAAAGCCACTGCCGAAGGCCCGCAGCAGGTCTCGGCCGCTGAATTCTTCGCTGGCAAGCGCGTGGCGCTGTTCTCGGTGCCGGGCGCTTTTACTCCGACCTGCTCGGCCAAGCATTTGCCGGGCTTTGTCGAAAAAGCCGCTGATCTCAAAGCCAAAGGCGTTGATGAAATCGTCGGCACGGCGGTGAATGATGCCTTTGTGATGAGCGCGTGGAACGCCGTGGCAGGCTCCTCGGACATCACCATGCTGGCCGATGGCAATGGCGATTTCGTCGAAGCGCTCGGTCTCACCATGGACGCAAGCGGCTTTGGCATGGGCAAGCGCGGCCAGCGTTTCTCGATGGTTGTCAATGACGGCGTGGTCGAGCAACTCAATGTCGAAGCGCCCGGCGATTTCAAGGTGTCGAGCGCGGAATATATGCTCGGCCAGCTCTGAAATACTGGCAACCCGATTGCGAAAAGGGGGGTGTTTGCGAACCGGCGCAAGCGCCCCCTTTTTGCGTCAGGTAAACGGCGGTGCGCCCCATGCGACCCAGACTGCAAAGCCTGCTGCAAGCGCAATCGCCAGTATCGCCCTTACCCATGGCATAGGACCAATCCCGCTTACTCCCGCTATCGGCGGGCGATCCCCGCCAATCATCGGGCTGAGCAGATCATCGCCCTTGACCGCATAAAAGGTGATCGCGCTCAGATGGAGCGCAACCAAGCCCACCAGCACCCAGAAAAATGTTTCGTGCAATCGGGTGATCGTGTCAGCGGTCATGACGCCAACGAGCGGATTGAGCGGCCCTGTCATCCCGTCATAGGGATCGCCGGCAAACAACCCCATAGTGACCTGCGCCAGCATCGCCGCAATCAGCGCCAGCGTGCTCCATCCCCCCAGTGGCGGATGGCCAATATGGTGGCTGGCTTGGGTCCATTGGCCGCGCAGATAGGCAATCACTGTGCGCGGCCCTTTGACAAAGCTGGCGAAGCGCGCTGTCTGCGGACCAAGAAAGCCCCACAGCACACGAAAGGCCAGAAGGCCAAGCAGGACCAGACCAAGCCGACGATGCAGCCCCCACTGCGAGTTTTCCGCCGTGTACCACATGGCAGGAACCAGCAGCGCAAAACTCCAATGGGTGAGCCTGAGCAGCGGATCCCACACCGTGACATCGCGCACCGCCGCAGGGCGCGTGGCAGGCGGGCTATTCATGCAAGTCGCCTATTTCTTGTCGAGCCGGAAGTTGTCGTGGCACCCCTTGCAAGCACCGCCCATAGCCATCGCCTGCGCACCCACAGCCGCCTTGTCTCCGCCGCTTGCCAGAGTCATCAGACTGGCGCTTTCATCGATCAATTTCTGGCCGGCCGCTTTGAATTCCTCAGGCTTTTCCCAGATCGCGGGCAAGGCTTCGGTGTCATGGCCGTCACCCATTCCGGTGCCGGCCGGGAACAGGGTTTCGATCTTCTGGGCGAGCGTGTTGATTTCACCAGCCTGCGCCGCGATCACCGCGAAATCGGGTGCGTCTTTTTCCAGTTCGCCGCGGATCGCCTTGAAGGAATCGGCGATCGTCTTGAAATTCTTTTGCCGCTCGGCGATCTCAGCAGGCTTCCCGCCCGCATCGCCCGCACCATCAGCCGGTGCTTCACCCGAACAGGCAGCCAGCAATCCTGCAACCGCAGTGCAAAGAACGAGGCGCGGGGAAATATTGCGGATCATCGAAGGGTCTCCTTGAAGCATTTGCGACGGGTGCTCGCCGGCACAGGGGGCATCCTATGCCGGATCGCATCCAACCGCAAACTCTCAAAAAATCCGCAAGATCAATAGCCCATCAGGCTGAGCACTTCCTTGCGGCTGCGATGATCATCCATAAAGCAGCCGAGCATCCGGCTTGTCACCATCTCGACGCCGTGCGTCTTGACACCGCGCCCGGTCATGCAACCGTGCTGCGCCTCGACCACAACAGCCACGCCGTGCGGTTCAAGATTGTCCCAGATGCACTGCGCGACCTCGGCCGTGAGGCGCTCTTGTATCTGCAAGCGGTGCGCATAGCCGTGCAGGACGCGGGCAAGCTTGGAAATGCCGACCACCTTGTTCTTAGGCAGATAGGCAATCGACGCCTTGCCGGTGATCGGCGCCATGTGATGTTCGCAATGCGACTGGAAGGGGATATCCTTCAGCAACACGATCTCGTCATAGCCGCCCACTTCCTCAAACTGGCGGCTGAGATGGATGGCGGGATCTTCCTTGTATCCCTCACAATATTCGAGCCACGCGCGCCCCACCCGCTTGGGCGTATCGAGCAACCCCTCGCGTGCCGGATCATCACCCGCCCAGCGCAGCAGCGTACGGATCGCCTCCTGCACATCCTCGGGCACTTCGGGCTTGCCGAGTGGGTTTTCAGGATCGAACTCGTCGTGATCGTGCGTGCAGATGTAATTCATTATGATCAGTCTTTCTCAGCATCCAGCGGGCGAGCACCTGTTTTATACGTAAAGCGCGCTTTCCGCATAAGCAAACCCACTGAGCGGGGCAGCGTTCCCGGCGATTGCGATCTGGTTAATTTTCGCCGGGCATTTACACATAAGAACACAATTTCCAAATCCATCCCCTTAAGGCGCAGAAAAGTGCGCCCCGCTGCGGCGGCTTGAATAAGTATGCGCCCCCTTGGGATTTGCCCGTGCCTGCTGCTAGACCTAGAACACCGCAGCGGTGGGACACAAAGGCAAGCGCATGACAGAGCTGGTTACAGTCGACATCGGCGGCACGCACGCCCGGTTCGCGATGGCAAAACTGGGCACAGATGGCGCGATCAGCCTTGGCGAAGCGGTAACGCTCCACACCAAGGATCACGCCAGTTTTCAGACCGCCTGGGAAGCCTTCCGCGCCCTGTCCGGCGGTAGCCTGCCGCGCGCGGTCAGCATGGCGATCGCCGGACCAGTGGGTGGAGACATCATTCGCTTCACCAACAATCCGTGGATCATCCGGCCAGCACTGATCGCCGCGAAACTTGATGTCGATCGTTTCACTCTGGTCAATGACTTTGCCGCTGTTGCCCACGCGGTCGCGCGCGCTGATAGCAGCCAGTTCCTGCATCTTTCAGGCCCTGATGCGCCTTTGGGGGCAAGCGGCACGATCAGCGTGATCGGCCCCGGCACTGGCCTTGGCGTGGCCCATATCTGGCGCGATCGGCACTCTTACCGGGTGCAGGCGACCGAAGGCGGGCATATTGATTTTGCCCCGCTCGACAGCATCGAAGACGCCATCCTTGCCCGCCTCAGAAAACGCCATAACCGCGTGTCGGTTGAGCGGGTGGTGGCAGGCCCGGGCATCGTCGATATCTACCAGACGCTTGCAGCCATCGAAGGGCGCAGCGTGCCGGAACGCGATGCGGTGGAGATCTGGACAGCGGGGCAGGATGGATCGGACAGCCTTGCCGCCGCCGCTGTCGACCGCTTCTGCCTTTCGCTGGGTTCGGTGGCAGGTGACATCACCTTAGCGCAAGGCGGATTTGCCGGTGTGGTGATTGCCGGCGGACTTGGCTACCGCATCCGCGAGACGCTGCGCACTTCGGGTTTTGCCCAGCGCTTTTGCGCCAAGGGCCGGTTTGAAAGCATGATGGCCGGCATTCCGGTCAAGCTGATCGTCCACCCCCAACCCGGCCTGTTTGGCGCTGCTGCCGCTTTTGCAGGTGAGCATGGACACGCATGATGAAAACTCCCGCTGACCTTACTGAACGCCTTGGCGAATTGCATCGCCGCACGGCTGAGACGCCGCTGTTCAATCCGGTGTTCCAGCTGTCGCTCGATCTCTCGCGCGCGCTGGAAAGTGGCTCGTTGACACTGGCTGAGGTCGACAATCTGGTAAGCGCGCTTGAAGGAGAGGGGCTCAAGGCGCGCGCCGAGCATTTGCGGCGGCTCGTCGGGCCGTTGGACGGAGCGCTTGGCGCGCTGGTGACGGATGAGGCAAGCGATTTCGAGGCCTTTCGCGCCCGTTGGGAACGCCCGCAGATCCATGCTGTCTTCACCGCCCACCCGACCTTCCTGCTCACCGAAGCGCAGGCCGCCGCCGTCGCCGCGGCAACTTCGGCGAGCGGGCCGATTAACGAGAGCGTCTGCGCGGTGCCGGGCGTGCGGCGCGCCGTCAGTCTTGAGGATGAACACCGCGCCGCCATGGCCGCAATCACCCGCGCACAGGCTGCTCGCGATGCAATTGTGACGCGGCTTCTTGATGAAGCGCGCCGCCGCTGGCCGGACACGTGGCGCGCCTTGCGACCCATGCCGCTGCGCTTTGCCAGCTGGGTGGGGTATGACATGGATGGGCGCACCGATATCGGCTGGCACACCTCGATTGCCTTTCGTCTCTCCGAAAAGGCCGAAAGGCTCGCCAGCTATGCCGCGAGCCTCGCCGAAATCGCTTCGGCACACCCCCTTGTCGCCACCCTGCAAGCGGCCAGCGATTTCGCTGCTGCGCGGGCCGGTGATTTCCAGCAGGATGTCTCAGGCGGAGCAGCGCTCGCCGCCGCAGCCAACGCGCTGACGGCCAGAACGCCCGAGAATCTCCTCACCCTCGTCCCACTGATCGCGCAGCTGGAAAGCGAGGCCGAGACCGCTGATGACGCGCGCGCCGCTGCGCTGCTGACGCTGGCTGCTGCGATGCGCGCCGATGGGCTCGGGATGGGCTGGATCCACTTCCGGGTGAACGCCAAACAGCTCCATAACGCGATCCGCCGCCGCCTGCCCGATGGCGAAACCGGCGTTGATCTCGCTAGCAAAAGCGCGCTCAGCGTGCTGCGCCAGATGGTGGACGAGGCACGGCCGCTGCGCACCAATTTTGCAGCGCTCGCCACCGAAAGTTCCACCGCGATCCGCCAGTTCATCGCCATGGCGCAAATCCTGCGGCATATTGATGCAGATAGGCCGATCCGGATGCTGGTGGCAGAGTGCGAACAGCCTTCCACCATGCTTGCCGCGCTTTATTTCGCTCGATTGTTTGGCGTGGCGGACAAGGTCGACATCTCGCCCCTGTTCGAAACCGAGACCGCATTGGAGCATGGCGGGCGTTTCCTCGATGCGCTGCTGGCAGAGCCTACCTATCGTGACTACGCGCGCGCTCGTGGCCGCGTGGCAATCCAGACCGGTTTTTCCGACGCCGGACGCTTTGTCGGACAAATCCCGGCAAGCCTTGCCATTGAACGCCTGCAAGGCCGCTTGGCCGAAGCAATGGCGGCCAATGGCCTTGCTGATCTGGCTGCATTGATTTTCAACACCCATGGTGAAAGCATGGGGCGCGGCGCGCATCCTGCAAGCATCACCGACCGGCTCGAATGGCCCTTGTCGCCATGGGCGCGGCGGCGCTTTGCGCGCGCAGGCATCCGGCTGGAGCCTGAGGCGAGTTTTCAGGGGGGTGATGGCTATCTGTTGTTTGCCACGCCCGAACTGGCGCTCGCCACGCTCACCCGGCTTGCCGAATTGCGCCCGGCAGAAACCGACACTGCCGCCCCGCCCGATCCATTCTATCAACGCACCGATGTGAGCCTCGATTTCTACCGCGCAATTCGCGATCACCAACGCCACCACCTCGAAAGCCGCACCTATTCGCGCGCGATCACCGCTTTCGGGCTTGGCCTCTTGAACCCCACCGGCAGCCGCGTCTCGCGTCGCCAATCGGATTTGAGCGCCGACCGCGAGATGAGCCTGCGCCAGATCCGCGCCATTCCGCACAATGCCATATTGCAGCAATTGGGCTACCCGGTGAATGTCATCGCCGGTGTCGGGAGCGCAGCGGACGCCACTTTCGAGGAAGTGGCCGCGCTGCTCGGTGAAAGCCCGCGCGGGCGGCAAATCGTCCGGCTGGTGCGCGCCGCCAATGCGCTTGCCAGCATCAAGACAGTGGCGGCCTTTGGCGAGCTGTTCAATTCGGCCTATTGGGCGAGCCGCACCTATCGCGGCACCGAACCGCATCTGGCAGAGCCGTGCGCCGCTTTGGCCGAATATCTCGTTGGCGATGATCGGACCGGCGTGTTCCGGCGGCTGGCCTCACGCCTTCGGATCGATGCGATCAAGCTGCACCGCCTGCTTGATCTCCTGCCCGAAGACCCCCTCCCGCCCGAGCGTGAAGCAGTGCGTCGCCGCATCGGAGTGTTGCAATCGCTGCGGCTTGCACTGTTGCAACATATGTTCCTCAAAGCCGTTGCGATCCCCGCCTTCTCCCGCGCCAATGACATCAGCCGCTCCGATGTTATCGAGATGGTGATGACCTTGCGCGTTGACGAAGCGCTGGCTCAATTGCGCCGCTCCTTTCCCGTGCGCGTGCCGGGGCCAAGCGATTTCACCCTTGATGAGCCATCCGATTATCCCGACGGCGGCGAAGAAGGCTATGGCGCGATTGAGCGCGATTACATCGCCCCCATCGAGGCTGCGCACCGCCTGTGCCTGAGGATTTCAACCGCCATCGCCAATGAATTCGGTGCGCATGGTTGATTGTCGAAGCCCCTGGAGGGGCCTGCGTCGCGCGCTAGCGCGACCGCACTCATACGCGCGCTGTGCTCGCCCGCGCCACCAATGACACTGGCACTCGCCTTCGTTTTTGCGCCCCCGCGCCGAGAGCGGCTTCGACGAGCGCCGCACCCGCCTCAGCCGGATCAGGGCCGATCGAGGTCAGCGGCGGGCGGCTGAAGCGGCCCGCCAGGAGATCGTCAAACCCCATCACCCCGATGTCGCGCGGCACGATCAGATCGGATGCGGCAAAGGCATCGAGCGCGCCCAAAGCCATCGCATCGCAGGCGGCAAACACCGCATCAATCCCGTCAGGCCGCGCCGCCAAGAGGTGCGCGGCGCGGCGGCCTTCTTCTCCGCGTGTGGGGGATTTGGGCGGGACGATCAGGATCGGCTCGCGCCCCGCCTCGCGCATCGCTTCAGCATAGCCTTCATAGCGTTCGGCAAATTGCCGCTGCGGCCCGTCGAGCGCGCCCATAAAACACGGCCGCTGATAGCCAGCGGCCAGCAGGTGCTCAGCCGCCAGCCGACCGGCAGCGTGATTATCCGAACGGATCCAGTCCAGTTCTTCAAAAGGAGAGCCCCAATAGACCACCCGGCGCTCCTCTGCATCGAGGGAACGGAAATAGTCCCACGCAGGCCGGTTGGTGGTCGTGCCGATCACCACCAGGCCGTCGGCTCGGCCATGCTCCTGATAATGGCCAAAAAAGGTGCCCGGCTGCGCCTGAAAGGACACCAGCGTTTCAAAGCCGCGTTCAGAAGCGGCAAGGCACACGCTGCCGAGCAGAGCATAGGCAAAGGGGTTGATTTCGCCCGCCGTCTCACCCGGACGGCAGATCACCACCACCGCCAGCGTGCCCGTCGAACCGCGTCTGAGCCGTGCTGCGCGTTCATCGACGAAATAGCCGAGTTCTTCGGCTGCTTTCATCACCCGGCTGCGGGTCGGCTCAGCGATGACGCTGGAACCCGACAGCGCGCGGCTGACGGTGGACTGGCTCACGCCTGCCCGTTCGGCCACGTCAAAGGATGTCGGTCGCCTGTTTTTCTCTAAGGTCATGCAGCCCCGCTATCGCCTATGCTCTAGAACCAGGCGCGGCGTGCTAGCAAGCCCCCTGCCTCATGCCGCCCTGGCAGGGCAATAGCGTTCAAGATAGGCCGCGTGCGTCGGCATATGCTCGACAAGATAGCGGATCGAGGCCTCCATCTCGTCCAGCTCCTTTTTCAGATCAGGCCCGCCAAAGGTATCGGCCATCGCATTGTGCCCGCCCATCGCGATGCGCTGGCCCATCATGACAGCCGCCCAGCTGGTTTCGGTGAACAGCTCATCCTCCTCGCGGAAAATCTGGCCATTGGCCCGGAACAGCTCCACCTTTTCGGTCAGCGTTTCGGGCACTGCCATGGTGCGGCAATGGTTCCAGAACGGCGTGTCGGAGCGTTCGGTCGCGTTGTAATGCAGGATTAGAAAATCGCGGATGCGGGCATATTCCTTGCCCGTGAGGCGATTGAAAGCATCGACCTGTGCAGGGTTGATGCCGTCCAAGGAAAGCAGCGAGACCAGCTTGTTGATGCCGGTGTTGATGAGGTGAATTGACGTCGATTCCAGCGGCTCCATGAAACCCGCCGCCAGCCCCAGCGCGACGACATTCTTGTTCCAGAATTTCTTGCGGCGACCGGTCACGAACCTCAACCAATTGGGATCGGCCTGCGGTTTACCCGCGATATTCGCCAGCAGGATATCGAGCGCCTCGTCATCGGCCATATATTCGCTGCAATAGACATGGCCATTGCCGTTGCGGTGTTGCAGCGGGACAGTCCATTGCCAACCCGCGCCATGCGCCATTGCGCGGGTGAAGGGCGGCGGGGGCGAACCATCCTCGCGCGCGCAGGGCAGCGCCACGGCGCGGTCACACGGCAGATAGTGGCGCCAATCCTCGTATCCGGTCTGGAGCGCCTGTTCGATGAGCAGCCCGCGAAAGCCCGAGCAATCGACAAACAGATCGCCCGCAATAACGCTGCCGTCAGTGAGCTGAACCGAGGTAACATAGCCGCTTTCCCCGTCGAGCGCGACGTGCTCCACCCGCCCCTCGCGCCGCACCACGCCGCGCTTTTCCGAAAGCTGGCGCAGGAAACGGGCATAGCGGCCGGCATCCAAGTGATAGGCGTAATTGATCGGCGGCAAATCCTCGCGCGCGTAATCCTGCGTGCGCGCAAACTTGCCGAAATAGGCGGCCATGGTTTCAAGGTTGAAGGCCTGAATGGGGCGCTTGTCACCCAACTCCTGAATCCGGTGCCAGATCTGGTGAAAGGCAATCCCGCCCATCTGATAACCATAGGCGCCGAAGGGGTGGATGTAGTTGTCGCCCACCCGCCCCCAGTTCACAAACTGGATGCCGAGTTTGAAGCTGGCCTGACAGGCCGCCATCATTTCGGCCTCGTCCACCCCGATCAGGTTCTGGAATTCAACGAAAGGCGGGATCGTCGCCTCGCCGACGCCTACTGTACCGATCTCCTCCGATTCGACGAGGGTGATGGCCAGCCCACGAGCGCCGATCATCTTGGAGAGCGCTGCTGCCGCCATCCATCCCGCAGTGCCGCCGCCCACAATCACGATATGCCTGATCGCCATAGCTCTCGCGCCTCTCTCCTTGGCTTGTGTTGCACATTTACACATGTCTGCACAAAATTGTGAACGTTAAAATTACGCTTGGTAACGATCACAATGTGAGTTATTGCGTCATCAAATAGTCACGGACGAATCCGTGCACAGGGGCAAAACAGGGGAGAGATCATGGCACACCAGCTCATCAACACGCGCGCCCGGTCGTGGCGCAGGCTTGCGCTTGGCACAGCCTCAAGTCTGGCGATCATCGCCGTGGCCGCGCCTGTCATGGCGCAGGAACAGGACGCAGACGAACCCGACAGCGAAGAGACCGAAGGCACAATCATCGTCTCGGGCTTCCGCGCATCGCTGGCTTCGGCGCAGAACATCAAGCGCAACGCCGACACCTTTGTGGATGCGATCACCGCTGAAGATATCGGCGCACTGCCCGATCGTTCGGTCGCAGAAGCCCTGCAACGCGTCCCCGGCATCAATATTGGCCGGTTCGAAAAAGCCTCCGACCCCGATCGTTTCTCGGTCGAGGGGACCGGGGTGATCATTCGCGGCCTGCCGTTTGTGCGATCAGAACTCAATGGCCGCGACATCTTCTCGGCAACTGGCGGACGTGAATTGAGCTTCAACGATGTCTCGCCCGAATTGCTGGGCAAGGTTGAGGTGTTCAAGAACGTCACCGCCGACATGATCGAAGGCGCCATTGCCGGCACAGTCAACCTTGGCACCCGCCGCCCGCTGGACCGCCCCGGCTTTCACATCGGCGGCACGCTTGAAGGCAATTACGGCGATCTCGCGCAGGAATGGTCGCCTGGTATCTCGGTGCTGGCGTCCAACACCTTTGAAAGCGGCATCGGCACTTTCGGTCTGCAATTGGGCTATGCCAATTCAACGCTGATCAACCGCACTGACGCCTCGCAGATCACCGATCCTTGCTACCGTGCAGCAACGCTTGATGGACCATGCCAGCGCGTCGTAGCGGTGGGCGATGGCGGGTTTGGCGATACACCCAATTTCGACGCCAGCAATTTTCCGCCCGCAGGCAGCGTGCTCGTTCCCAAGGGCGCCGGCGTTCGCACCACCAGGGTCGAACGCGACCGGCAGGCCTATTCGGCTGTAGGTCAATTCGAGAGCAATGACCGCAGTTTCAAGGTCACTGTGGAATGGCTGCGCGCGGACGCAGGATTTGCCACTGATGAGGCCGCGCTGCTCGCACAGGTCAATGATGATGCGCTGTTCCCGATCCAATATGCAGACCGCCCGTGGCAGTTCGACAGCCGCAGCATCTTCCAGCGCGGGCTTCTGACGCAAAGCAATGCAGGCGGCTATGCGAGCCCATTCGGCGGCATCCCGATGGAAGCGCTGCGCTTTCAGCGCGGCCTCAAGACCCGCACCGAAGACATCTCGATCGATATTGACTGGGCCGTAACCGATCGGTTCCGGGTGAATTTCGAAGCGCAGCGGATTTCGTCCGACCTGACGCGCAACTCGATCCTTGGCGCGATGAATACCTGGGCCGATATTGCGCTGGATGCGACCGGCCGGACGCCAAAGGTGGAATTCCTCGCCCCGCGCGGTGCGCCGTCCGACATTTTCCTGACGGGCCAGAACACCTATTACTGGTTCCTGCTCGACAGCATTGAACGCAATGAAGGTGATCTCGATTCGCTGCGCTTCGATGCCGAATATGACATCAGCGATGATGGCTTCTTCAAGCGCGCCCGCTTTGGTGCGCGCTGGGCTGAACGCAACCGCACCACCCGCGACACCAATTTCAGCACCTGGGGCAACCTGTCGGCGCCGTGGGCAGGCCGCGCGGGCTGCTTGCCGTGGGGCGAAGGGCCGGGCTGCGGTGCAAACGGGCCAGGGCCGTTTGGCAATGGCTTTATTCCTGGCCGCCTCTACACCGGTCTGCCCGGACAGGAATTCGCGGTCGGCGGCGGGGCCTTTGTCGATGATTTCCCGGCTTTCTCGCAACTGCGCGCGCCTTTTGCCAATGGCTTCCAGCGCGGCGTTGCCCCGATCCCGATTGCCAATGGTGCAGCATGGTTCTTTGGCGGGGATGATTTCCTTGGTGAATATCTGTCTGGACGCTCCGAAGCACAGGCCCGGGCGATCAACGAGTTCTCGCAAACACCCAACCCGTTCTTCGGGGTAAACAACCGCGAATTCGTGAATTCGATCACGGGTGAAGTGACCGCTTGTTCGCCGTTCTGCGAACCGGAAATCAGCACCATTTCCGAAGTCACCAAGGCCGCCTATGGCCGGATTGATTTCGGCCATGAATTCAAGAATGGCTGGAACCTCGTCGGCAATTTCGGCGTGCGCTATGTCCAGACCAAGGTGCGTGCAGGCGGGCTTGTCGGCTTCCCCAATGGCGCATTCTTCGATGATCCGCTGTCAGGCGGCAATGGCGATGGTATTGTGCAGGTCGAAGAGGTGCAGCGCGCCTGTCAAAACCCCGTGCCCGGCATCGAACTGGGCTATTGCTCGCCCGCATTTCCGGCATCGCGCCTCGCTGAATTTGCAGCGGCCCACACCGGCGAAATCCTCAATGATGATCAGAACATTACATTTGATCACTGGCTGCCAAGCTTCAATGCCAAGCTGGATGTAGGCCGCGGCCTGCTGTTCCGCTTTGCCGTATCCAAGGGCATTTCGCGCCCTGACCTGCAGTTGTTCCGGTCGGGCGGAGCGATTGTCGACAACACCGGAAACCTGCTGCGCGAAGGGACGCTGGCAAACGGCCCGCTGTTCCAGATCTTCACCGGCAACCGCAATATTCGTCCGGTAGAATCGTGGAATTACGATCTTTCGATGGAATGGTATTTCAACGCGGTCGGCCAGTTCACTGTTTCGCTGTTCGCCAAGGACATTCAAGGTATTGTAAACAGCGGCTTTGATCTGGTTCCCTACAGCAGCCCCAGCGGGACAACGCTGGATGTGCTGGTCAATGGCCCGGTCAATGCCGATGGCGGGACATTGAAGGGCTTTGAAATCGCCCACCAGCAGACCTACACTTTCCTGCCCGGTCTGCTCAGCGGGTTTGGCACGCAGTTCAGTTACACCCATGTCGATGGCAGCGAGTTTGGCAACAGCGCCCTGATTGGCGGGCTTGGGCCATTTGCGGCGGGGCAGCCCTTGAACGGGATTTCCAAGCACACGGTGAACGCCACCTTGTTCTATGAACGCGGCAAGTTCTCGGCGCGCACCGCCTATAACTGGCGTTCAGAATTCCTCATCACCCAGCGCGATGACATCTTCCCCTTCTCGCCGATCTGGCAGGAAGCATCGGGGCAGATGGACGCATCGATCTTCTACTCGGTGAGCAGGAACCTGAAGCTGGGCATTCAAGGCGTGAACCTGCTCGATGAAGTCACCCAGACCAGTCAGGTGGTTGATTTCGACGGGACGCGGATCACCCGTTCGGCTTTCCGCAATGATCGCCGCTTCACCTTCCTTGCACGGTTTGATTTCTGATCGCGTAAGCTATGATCTAAGCATTGGGGGCAGGCCGCTTTATGGTGAGGCGGCCTGCCCTATTTATTTACGCCCCTTGCAAAAAGGCCCCGCCCCCTCGCATGACCCGATTTGCTCTGATGATCGTCCTTGGCCTTTGCGCTCTTGCTCCGGCAGCTTGCACAGGCGGCATCGAGGAACGCCCTGCCAAGGTGATTGAGCAGGTTGAACGTCCCGCGCCCGGGACAGCCCGCTCCCCCGAGGGAGAAAGCGGCTGGCAGCTGGTGTGGGCCGATGAATTTGACAGCGCCGAGATTGATCGCACCAAGTGGGATTTCGATATTGATTGCTGGGGCGGCGGCAATGATGAACGCCAATGCTACACCGACCGCGCGGATAATGCCCGGATCGAAGATGGCCGCCTTATCATCACCGCGCTGAAAGAGCGCTTCACCGGCCCTGCCCTGCCCGCTCACATGCGCCAAACAGACGACACCAAGACCGCCACCAAGCCTTTCACCTCGGCCCGGATGGTGACGCGGGGCAAAGCCGCTTGGCAATATGGCCGCATCGAAGTGCGCGCAAAACTGCCGCAGGGCCAAGGGACATGGCCTGCAATCTGGATGATGCCTGAAGATAACGCCTATGGTTCATGGGCAGCCTCGGGCGAGATCGACATTCTGGAAGCGGTCAATCTGGGAGTGCCTTGCACAGATTGTCCCGGTGGTCGTCAGAACACCATTCTGGGCACGCTGCATTTCGGCGGCAACTGGCCCGAAAACGCGCTTAACAGCAGCGAAATGCACGCCCGCGACGTTTTGGAGGGGTTTCACACCTTTGGCGTCATCTGGGCGCCGGGCGTGATCGAATGGACGTATGATGGGCAAGTTTTCGCCCGCAAAGAGGCCGAAAGTTGGTGGAGCGTCAATTCGGATGATCCCTTCGCGCCTTTCGACAAACCCTTTCACCTCATCCTCAATCTGGCGATTGGCGGCGGATTGGCCGAAGAACGCGGCATTGGCGGGGTTGACGAAAGCGGCTTTCCCAAGACATTGGAGGTCGACTGGGTGCGCGTGTGGCAATGCCTACCGACGCACTCGCAAGAGCCGAATTGCAAAAGGTAAATTGTCACCATGCCGAGGCGCAGGCAGGCTGTCACGATCAAGCACGTTGCAGCGGACGCCGGAGTGTCGCTGCAAACGGTAAGCCGCGTCATCAATGATGCGCCCAATGTGCGCCCGGAAATGACCAAGCGGGTCAAGGCATCGATCGAGAAATTGGGCTACATCCCTTCAATCGCTGCCCAGCGCATGAGCGGATCGCGCTCCTACCTTATCCTTGCCCTGAATGACCGGGCGCGCACCATTGCCGATTGGCAGGCGCGGCGCGGGTCGGATTGGGTTGATCAGATGCTGCTGGGGGGGATGCTGAAATGCGCAGAACATGGCTACCGCATGATCTTCGAACTGGTCGACACGCATAATGACCATATCGAGCGCGAACTCAACGCAGCGCTGGTGGCGCTTCAGCCTGATGGCGTGATCCTGACCCCGCCTCATTCGGACAATCCGCTCATCACCGCTCTGCTGGCCAAGCACAAGATCCCCTTTGCGCAGATTGGCTCGCTGGGCAAAGGCGGCGGCATTCCGCTTATCATGGGCGATGAAGAAGCCGCGCGGCTTGCCACCCGCCACCTGATTGACCTTGGCCACACCCGCATCGGCTTTATCGCAGGCGCTGGCGAATACGCGCTAAGCGGCTGGCGTGAGGCAGGCTGGCGCGCCGAAATGGCAGCCAGCGGGCTTGGCTGCGATGGCCTGTGCGAACAAGGCAATTTCAGCTACGCATCGGGCCTTGCCGCCGCGCGCGCGCTGCTGGATCGCAGCCCCCGCGCAACCGCGATCATCGCCAGCAATGATGAAATGGCGATGGCCAGTCTCGAAGTGGCTGGAACACTCGGATTGCAAGTGCCGCGCGATGTGTCGGTCATCAGCTTTGACAACACGCCGATGGTGGCGCTCGGCCCCACGCCGCTGACCGCCATTGATCAACCGATTGCCGCCACTGTCGCGCGGGCTGCCGAGTTGTTGATTGCAGCAGCGCCGGGGGATGCCGCGCCTGAGCAGCCTGAAATCATTCACGGCCGCCTGATCGAGCGCAGTTCCACCGCAAGCGCGCCCGGCAGTGAGTGATCCCGCCCGTCCGAAAGGGCAAAGCGCAAGGTTTTTCGTGCTCTACGCGCTCGCTCTAGCAGGGGGCACGATTGCCTATGTGCCGTTCATCGCGATCCTTTTGCCAATGCAGGTGGCCGGCCTTGCGGGCGAGGAAGCTGGGATCACGTGGTTAGCCTATCTCACCTTTGCAGGCGCTGTCACCGCCAGCCTTGCAGGGATTGGCGCAGGCTGGCTGAGCGACCGGATGAAAACGCGCCGACCGCTCGTTCTGGCCGGCCTTGCAGCCTCTTCGCTGACGCTTGTGACGTTTGTCTGGGCCGAGACTTTTATCACGCTTTTGGGTCTGCTGGTGCTGTGGCAGATCGGACTCAACCTCATGCTCGCGCCCTTGATGGCATGGGCAGGAGACTGCGTGCCCGATCACCAGAAAGGCCAGCTTGGTGGATGGATGGCGCTAGCCCCTGTGGCAGGCGCGCTGGCGACCACGCTGATCACTTTGCCCGGCATGGCAAGCCCCGCCGAACGGCTCTGGTGGGTAGCCGGCATGGCGGCAGTGCTGGTGGCGCCGGGAGTGCTGCTGGCGACGCCGCGGCCGGTCCCCGAATTGCACAGCCCTGCGCCCTTGCAGACAAACGGCCTTGCAACGCTTGCTGCCAGTTTTCGCAGCCCAGCGCTGGCGCGGATGTGGGCGGCGCGGCTGCTCATGCAGCTTGCCCAAGCCGCGCTGTTTGCCTTTCTCTATTTCTGGCTGCGATCACTCGATGAAGGCTTTGCCGAAGACAGCATTGCACAGGTGTACAGCGCGGTGCTGATTGCCTCGCTGCCGATCACGCTCGCCGCCGGACGCTGGTCGGATCACACCGCGCAGCCGCTTGCCCCTCTGCCGGTGCTGGCGGTTATTGCAAGTGCGGGGCTGGGTGTGATGGCGCTGGCAAGCAGCCCCTTGTGGGCAATTGCAGGCTATGCAGTGTTTGCGCTGGCCGCAGCGGTCTTCCTCGCGCTTCATTCCGCGCAGACCCTGAGAGTGCTGCCCGATCCCGCGCGCCGGGCAGAACATCTCGGCTGGTTCAATCTCACCAACACCGCGCCCGCCCTCATCATGCCGTGGCTGACGCTCGCGGTGGAGCCTGCCTTTGGCTTTGCCGGATTGTTCGCAATCCTTGGCGCCTCAACGCTGGCGGCTGCCGGATTGTTGGCAGGAATTTCCCGGCACGCTGCGCCCGAAATGCCTTGAGGCTTGCATTTGCCGCGCGCTCATGCAACAGATTCTGATAACGTTCACAGAAAACAACAGAGCGAACGCCCAAGGGACGGGAGAATGACGATTTCCATACGACACGCAATGACTTCGCTGGCAGCGCTTGCAGCCGTTCTGGCGGCAAGTCCGCTTGGTGCTGAAACGCAAGAAATTGCAGCGACGGCGGCGCCAACCGATCACGCAGCGGAAGTCGAAGCGTTGCTGGCGAAGATGAGCCTTGAGCGCAAAGTCGCCCAATTGATCATGCCCGATATCGCCGCGATTACGCCCAAGGATATGCGCCGTTACCGCTTCGGCACGATCCTAAATGGCGGCAATTCCGGCCCTGGCGACAATGATCTGGCGCCTGCGCCTGAATGGCTCAAACTGGCCGATGCCATGTGGCAGGCTTCCACCGCGCCGCTACCCAAGGGTGAGCCTGCCGTCCCGATGGTATGGGCAACCGATGCCGTCCACGGCCACAATAATCTTGGCGCCGCGACGATCTTTCCGCACAATATCGGCCTTGGCGCAACGCGTGATGCGGCGCTGATGCAGCGCATTGGCGAGGTGACGGCTGCGGAAATCGCCGTGACCGGCATTGATTGGACTTTCGCGCCCACGCTGGCGGTGGTCACCGATGATCGCTGGGGCCGCACCTATGAAAGCTTTGCCCAAGACCCCGCGCTGGTGGCCGAACTGGGCCGCGCCCAAGTGATCGGCTTGCAAGGCACACCCGGCACGGCAGGGTTCCTCGATGAAACCCGCGTGATCGCCACGGCCAAGCATTTCTTTGGCGATGGCGGCACAGGCGGGCTTGATCGCGGCGACACGCGCGGCGATCCGGCACAGCTGTATCGCATCCACGCATCGCCCTACCCGCCCGCTATCGAGGCAGGCGTGCAATCGGTGATGGCGAGTTTTTCTTCCGTGAATGGCGTCAAGATGCACGGCAGCAAGGCGCATCTGACGGACATCTTGCGCGGGCAAATGGGTTTCGATGGCCTCGTGGTGGGCGACTGGAACGGGCATGGAGAACTGGACGGCTGCACCAACACCGATTGCCCGCAATCCCTGCTCGCGGGGCTCGATGTCTATATGGTTCCCGAGGACTGGAAAGGCCTTCACCGCAGCCTTGTGCGGCAGGTCAAGGATGGCACCATCCCGATGGCGCGGCTCGATGAAGCGGTGCGCCGGGTGCTGCTCGTCAAGCTGCGTTACGGCGTGATGGACAAGCCCAAGCCTTCGGCGCGCAAACTGGCGGGGCAGTGGAACCTGCTCGGCGCGCCCGAACACCGCGCCGTGGCGCGCGAGGCGGTGCGCAAATCGCTGGTTCTGCTGAAGAATGACGACGTTCTGCCCTTGAAGCCCAGCGCCAATCTGTTGGTGGCAGGCCTTGCCGCTGACAGCGTGGCGCTGCAATCGGGCGGCTGGTCGATCACCTGGCAGGGCGGCGGCGAGTTGACCAACGCCGATTTCCCCGGTGCAACCTCCATCTATGGCGGGATTGCCGAGGCGGTGAAGGCTGCGGGCGGCACAGCGACATTGTCAGAAGATGGCAGCTATTCGGCCAAGCCTGATGCCGCCATCGTGGTGTTTGGCGAACAGCCCTATGCCGAATTTGTCGGCGATCTCGAAGACTTGGCTTTCCGCGACGAGGAAGGGCTCAAGCTGCTCAGGAAATACCGCGCAGCCGGCATTCCCACGGTCGCCGTTTTCCTGTCGGGCCGCGCCATGTGGGTGAACCGCGAACTGGCCGAGGCGGACGCTTTCGTTGCGGCATGGCTGCCGGGCAGCGAGGGCGCTGGCATCGCCGATGTGCTGATTGGCGATGTGGGCGGAGCGCCGCGCCACGATTTCACCGGCAAGCTTTCGTTTGATTGGCCCGCAGGCTGCGCGCCGGGAGCCCCTGTGCTTGCTCCTTTCGGCTTTGGCAGCAGCTATGCCTCCCCTACTGCCCTGCCCGCGTTCGATACCGCCTGCGACTTGCTCAATCCCGATCCGGCGCGCGGCCTTGCGATCTTCAAACGCGGGCTCTCGCAAATGGTCACCGCCAAGGCCGACGGCACAGCGCTTGCCAACCTCAAAGGGCGCAGCCGTTCGGGCGCGCTCAATGTGGCGGCGTTCGATATCAAGGCGCAGGAAGACGGCCGCCGCGTGCGCTGGACGGGCGCGGGCAGCCTTGCGTTTGGCTGGGCTCCGCGCGCCGTTACGCCGGGCGCTGGCCTTGCGATCCGTTACCGGCTTGATGCCATTCCCAAGGACACGATCAAGCTGTCCGCCGATGGCAGCGACATCGTGCTTGATCTGACCAGCAGCTTCAACCTCGCCTCGGGCAAGGGCTGGCGCTCGATGCAGGTTCCGCTGGCGTGTCTTGGTGCCGAGGAACTGGCCGGGATCACGCTCACCAGTAGCGCAGCCTTTGAATTCGAGTTGGAAACCATCGCGCTCGTACCACAAACAACCGGGCAGGAGTGCCGCGGACCGTTCTAAGACGGCTGCGTATGAGGGGGGGGGAGAAAATTACACCATGGCAATGGCACCCGACATGGCGACAGTGACGCCGGTGGATGATGCAAGCGCAGACCGCGCGCAAGTCGATGCGCCGGGGCTGAATTATTTCGTCTTTGCGCTGTTCTTCATCTTCGGCGGGATCACGTCGCTGAACGATGTCATCATTCCCAAGCTGAAAGAGCTGTTTACGCTCAGCTTTCTGGAAGCGAGCCTGGTGCAGTTCTGCTTCTTCATCGCCTATGCGGTGGTGGGCATTCCGGGCGCGATGCTGGTGAAACGGCTGGGCTATATGCGCGGCGCGGTGGCCGGATTGCTGACGATGATGGCGGGCTGCCTGATGTTCATCCCTGCAAGCCAGACCGCATTGTTCCCGATGTTCCTGTTTGCCTATTTTGTGCTGGCAAGCGGCGTGGTGCTGGTGCAGATCGTCGCCAATCCGCTGATCAGCGTGCTCGGCCCGGCGCGCACCACGCATAGCCGGCTGACCTTTGCCCAAGCCTTCAATTCGCTGGGCACAACGATCTTTCCCTATTTCGGCGCAATCCTCATTCTGGGGAGCCTTGCGGCGGTTTCCGCCGACCAATTGTCGGGTGCAGAACTGGCCGCCTATCGGACGGCGGAAAGTCAGGCGATTGTGAACGGCTATCTCGGCCTTGCCACTGCGCTTGCAATCGTGGCGGGCGTGGTGTGGCTGTTCCGCAACCGGCTGAAGGGTGAAAAGCATGAACGCACCAGCTTGGCCGATGGGCTTAGCCTGCTCAAGCGTCCGCGCTTTGGCTATGGGGCTGCGTGCATTTTCCTGTATGTCGGCGCGGAAGTCGCGATTGGCACTTTCATCGTCAATTATCTGATGCAGGGCCATGTGCTTGCCATCCCCGAACAGGACGCGGGCAAGCTGATCTCGCTTTACTGGGGCGGCGCGCTGGTGGGGCGCTTTATCGGTTCGGCGGTGCTAAGGATGGTGAGCCCCGGCCTGACGCTGGCGACAGTGGCGACGGGTGCGATCACGCTGCTGGCGATCTCGGCCAATTCCACCGGCGCGGTGGCGGGCTATTCGCTGCTCGCGGTGGGCCTGATGAACGCGATCATGTTCCCGACGATCTTCAGCCTGGCGTGTGAAAAGCTCGGCCCGCGTGCAGCCGATGGCTCGGGCATTATCAACGTCGCCATTTGCGGCGGGGCGGTGATCCCGGTGCTTTACGGCGCGCTCGCCGATGCAACCAGCCTTGCCTTTGCATTGGTGCTGCCGGCGGCGTGCTATGCGATCATCGCAGGCTTTGGCGTGTTCGCGCGCAAGCCTGCGTGATTAGACGTGCCACCTTCGGTGGCGCAGACCACCCGCCCCATGGGCTTTTTCTTTGGCCCACCCGGCCACCAAAGCATAATGGCACTATTGGTGGCAGGGTGGGCCAAAGGCGAGAACGCGGGGCGGTCGGTCCGACACGCAACAAGCTTGAATAAGTATGCGATAGGCTGGCACATCACCCCCCTCGCGCCTAGGTAGGCAGCGATGTTCGAGGGAAGGTCTGCTGCATGAGTTTCACCGCTGATCGCCTGCTGCTGTTCGGCGCAACCGGAGACCTTGCCCAGCGGATGCTGCTCCCCAGCCTTGCGGCGCTGGATGCTGATGGGCTGCTCGCCGAAGACCTCACCATCATCGGCACGGCGCGCAGCGAAATGGATGATGCCGCCTTCCGCGATTTTGCGCGCGGGGCTCTGGAAAAATTCCTGCCTGCCGAACGCCAAAGCGGGATCGACAGCTTCCTCGAACGCTTGTTCTATCAAGCTCTGGATGCGACTGCGATGGCAGGGTTTGCCGATCTGGCAGCCAAGGTCGGCACGCCTGCCCGCGGCCTTGCAATCTTCCTCTCGACCGCGCCGAGCCTGTTCGAGCCCACCATTCGCGGGCTGCAATCGGCTGGCCTTGCGGGCGATAATGTGCGGATGTGTCTGGAAAAGCCATTAGGCACGAATCTCGCCTCAAGCTGCGCGATCAATGATGCCGTAGCAGCCGCCTTCCCGGAAAACCGCATTTTCCGCATCGATCACTATCTTGGCAAGGAGACGGTGCAGAACCTTCTGGCGCTGCGCTTTGCCAACATCATGTTCGAACCGCTGTGGAACGCAGCCCACATTGATCACGTCCAGATCACTGTAGCCGAGACGGTGGGCCTTGAAGGGCGCGTTGCCTTTTATGATGACGCAGGCGCCTTGCGCGATATGGTGCAAAACCACATGCTGCAACTCCTCGCACTGGTTGCGATGGAGCCGCCTGCTCATTTCGATGCAACCGCCGTGCGCGATGAAAAGGTGAAAGTGCTGCGCGCGCTACGCCCGGTGGCCAGTGGCGAGACTGTCACCGGGCAATATCGCGCAGGAGCGATTCTGGGCGAGGCCGTGCCCGGCTATGACGAGGAATTGGGCAAAGCATCGCCCACCGAAACCTTCGTGGCGATCAAGGCCCATGTCGACAACTGGCGCTGGAAGGGCGTGCCGTTCTATCTGCGCACCGGCAAGCGCCTGCCCAAGCGCGTCACCGAAATCATCATCCAGTTCCGCGCTGTGCCCCATTCGATCTTTGCCCAGCCAGATAGCAAAGGGAACGGCGCCGTGATGCAGCCCAACAGCCTCGTGATCGGCATCCAGCCCGAAGAGAATATCACCTTGTCGCTGATGGCCAAGGTTCCCGGATTGGATCGCGAGGGCATTCGGCTGCGCCAGGTGCCGCTGGATATCGCGCTGCCCGATGCCTTTACCGGCACAGTGCGGCGCATCGCCTATGAACGCCTGCTGCTGGATCTGGTGGAAGGCGACCAGACGCTGTTCGTGCGCCGCGACGAGGTGGAAGCGCAGTGGGAATGGGTCGATGCAATTCGCGCATTGTGGGAGGCGGAAAACCTCACCCCCAAGACCTACACCGCGGGAAGTTGGGGACCAAGCGCGGCGATAGCTCTTGCCGAAAGAGATGGAGTGACGTGGCATGAGTAACCTCAACGATACCCTGCACAAGGTGACGCAGCGGGTGATCGCCAATTCGAAAGCCTCCCGCGCCGCCTATCTCGATCTGATTGCGCGTGAGGCCGACAAAATGGGCGAGCGCAGCGCGGTGTCGTGCTCGAACCTTGCCCATGCCTTTGCAGGCGCTCTCGAAGATCAGGCCGCGCTGGTGGCGGCAAAAGGCCCCAATATCGGCATCGTTAGCGCCTATAATGATATGCTTTCCGCCCATCAGCCCTATGGGCGCTATCCCGACCGGCTGAAAATCTACGCCCGCGAAGTGGGCGCGACGGCTCAGGTCGCAGGCGGCACACCCGCGATGTGCGACGGGGTGACGCAGGGCGAGACGGGGATGGAATTGTCGCTGTTCAGCCGCGATGTGATTGCGCTCTCCACCGCGGTGGCACTGTCTCATGCGATGTATGATGGCGCGCTGATGCTGGGCATCTGCGACAAGATCGTGCCGGGCCTTTTGATGGGGAGCCTTCGCTTTGGCCACTTGCCGACGATCTTCGTCCCTTCCGGCCCCATGCCCTCGGGCATTCCCAACAAGGAAAAGCAGCGCGTGCGCCAGCTTTACGCCGAGGGCAAGGCAACCCGCGCCGAACTCTTGGCGAGCGAGATGGGCAGCTATCATTCGCCGGGAACCTGCACCTTTTTCGGCACGGCCAATTCCAACCAGATGATGATGGAGATGATGGGCCTGCATATTCCGGGAAGCGCCTTCATCCAGCCGGGCACGAAATTGCGCCAAGCGCTCGACCGAGAGGCGGTGCACCGCGTGGCGGCGATTGGCCCAAAAAGCGATGACTATCGCCCCTTGGGCCGCTGTGTGGATGAAAAGGCGATCATCAACGCCGCCGTGGGCTTGCTGGCAACGGGCGGATCAACCAATCACGCGATCCACCTGCCCGCCATGGCGCGCGCGGCTGGCGTGATCTTCGACTGGAATGATCTTTCCGAACTTTCCAGCGCCGTGCCGCTGATTGCGCAAATCTATCCCAATGGCTCAGGCGATGTGAACCATTTCCACAATGCAGGCGGCATGGGCTTTGTGATTGGGGAATTGCTTGAGGCAGGCCTTGCTCACCGCGATATCCTGACAGTGGGGCGCGGCGACTTGTCGGATTACGCCCGCGAGCCGGGGCTCGAGGACGAGGCGCTGGTGTGGCGCGAGGTGGGACCCAGCATGGATGACACCATGCTGCGCCCGGTCGCCAATCCGTTCAAGCCCGATGGCGGGATGCGGCTGGTCGAGGGCAATCTGGGCCGCGCCTGTTTCAAGACTTCGGCAGTCGATGAAAGCCGCTGGACCATCGAAGCGCCGTGCCGGGTCTTTGAAGATCAGGCGAGCGTTGCTGCCGCTTTCAACGCAGGCGAGCTCGACCGCGATGTGGTGGTTGTGGTGCGCTTTCAGGGCCCGCGCGCCAACGGGATGCCCGAACTGCACAAGCTGATGCCTGCCTTGGGCGTGTTGCAGGATCGCGGGTTCAAGGTGGCGCTGGTGACAGACGGGCGCATGTCGGGGGCAAGCGGCAAGGTTCCCGCCGCGATCCACTGCACGCCCGAAGCGTTTGCAGGAACAGGCGGCGTCGGCGGGCCGCTCGCGCTGCTGCAAGACGGCGATGTGGTGCGCCTGTGCGCGCACACCGGCATGCTTTCGACCGATGCCGATCTGTCGGCCCGCACCCTCGCGCCCGATCCCGCGCCCGAAATGGGCACGGGCCGCGAGATTTTCACCATGATGCGCCGCTTTGCCGATGGCGCAGAACAAGGCGGCAGCGCCATGATGACAGTTGCAGGACTTTAACGCCATGCCCACGCCCAGCATTGACGACCTGATGCGCACCGCGCCCGTGATCCCGGTGATTGTGATCGAGGATATCGCCCACGCTGTGCCGCTGGCCGAAGCGCTGGTGGCAGGCGGCTTGCCGGTGCTCGAAGTCACCTTGCGCACGCCTGCTGCGCTGCCCGCCATCGCCGCGATGAAACAGGTCCCAGGGGCGATTGTGGGTGCAGGCACGGTCACCAATCCTGATGAATTGGATGCAGCATTGGAAGCGGGCAGTGAATTCATCGTCTCGCCCGGCCTGACAGAGCCTTTGGGCAAGGCCGCTATCGCGAGCGGCGTGCCGTTCCTGCCGGGCATTGCCAATGCAGGCGACATCATGCGCGGCATGGACATGGGGCTTAATCGCTTCAAATTCTTCCCTGCCATGGCGTCAGGCGGCTTGCCTGCCCTCAAAGCGCTGGCAGGGCCATTTGGCAATGTTCGCTTCTGCCCGACCGGCGGGATCGGGCCGGACAACGCGGCCGAATGGCTCGCTTTTGATGCCGTGCTGTGCGTGGGTGGCAGCTGGGTTGCGCCCAAGGGCACGCCCGATGGGCCTGCGATCACCACCATGGCCAAAGCCGCGGCCCGTTTGCGCCGGACCTGATCTCTTGCTGCGCTGCCGCGAAACTCCTTTGCGCAAAGGTGAGCAACGGCTACACCCGCGGCGCCCATGACCCTCACTGAAGTCTATCTGATCGCGCTGCTGATCATCTTCGCGCTGCCTTGGCTAGCGTGGCGACTGCTCCGCATGGATTACTGGGCGCCGCTGGTGGTGGTGCAGATTATCGGCGGCATTCTTCTAGGCCCCGGAGTGCTGGGGGCGATCTATCCGGAATACTACGCCTTTGTGTTTCGTCCCGAAGTGATCCATTCGCTCAATGGCGTAGCGTGGTGGGCGGTTATGCTGTTCGTGTGGGTGGCAGGGATCGAACTGGATCTCGCAACCGCGTGGAAGCACCGCGCCGAAACCGGAGTGACGGCGAGCCTTGCATTGGGCGTACCGCTGATCATGGGCGCGATTGCGGCGGAAATTCTACTGCAGTGGCCGGGCTGGCGCGGGGTGCAGGGGCGCGACTGGCAAGTCGTGCTCGGCATTGGCATGGCCTGCGCGGTGACCGCCCTTCCCATCCTTATCCTGTTGATGGACAAGATGGGCATCCTGCGCCGCCAGATGGGCCAGCGCGTGCTGCGCTATGCCAGCCTTGATGATATCGCGATCTGGGCCGTGCTGGCGCTGATCCTGCTCGATTTTGAACGCATCGGGCGGCAGGGACTGTTTGTTGTGGGCTTTGCGCTGGCGGCATGGGGAGTGCGCCGGATTATGGAGCGCCTCAACAAGGATGAACGCTGGCCTGCCGCGCTGATCTGGCTGATCGCTAGCGCGCTGGCCGCCGACTGGTCGGGCCTCCATTACATGGTCGGTGCTTTTCTGGCTGGCGTCGTGCTCGAAGCGCGCTGGTTCGGGCACGAGGCGATGGACCGCTTTCGCGCTGTCGTGCTGATGACAGTGATGCCGGTGTTTTTCCTCTCCACAGGCCTGCGCACCGCGTGGGAAGGCGGCGGGGTTATGGTTTTCGGCGCGGCGCTGTTGCTGCTTGTGGCAGCGGTCGGCGGCAAGCTGTTGGGGCTGCGCATTGCCGGATGGATACTTGGCTGGACGCGCAACGAAGCAAGCCTGATTGGCTGGCTGTTGCAGACCAAAGCGCTGATCATGATCATCTTTGCCAATATCCTTCTGGACAAGGCGATCATCACCAATACGACCTTTACGGCGCTGCTGCTGATGGCGGTGATGAGCACCATGCTGACAACCCCGATGGCGACCCCGCTGGCCAAACGCGCCCATGCGCGCATGGATGATGAGGCTTGAATGTGATGCGCGATCTGGAATTGGTCGCCGGCGCAGACGATGCTGCTATTGCTCGCTGGATTGCGAGCCGCCTTGCAGCCGCGCTGGCCGCGAGCGAGGGCGCGGTGGCGATCTGCCTGCCGGGCGGATCAACCCCCTTCCCGATTCTGGCCGAGTTGGTGAAGCACCCGCTCGATTGGGAGCGCGTCGTCGCATACCCCGGCGATGACCGCATCGTTCCCGAAGATCATCCCGCCAGCAACACCGGCAAACTGCGCGCGCTGCTGGAACCTCAGGGCGCGCAGGTTCGGGCGCTAGCGCTGGACACCGCCCCGCCCCATTTCGCGCTGGTGTGGCTGGGGATGGGCGCGGACGGGCACATCGCCTCGCTGTTTCCCAACACCAATCCGCGCGTCGATGACCTGCAAGCCATGCGCCGCCTCACGCCCGATCCGCTGCCGCCCGAAGCGCCGTTTGATCGCATCACGCTGACCATCCCGGCGCTGCTTGCATGCGATGCGATGATGTTTGTGATCCGAGGGCGTGATAAGCGCGCGGTGCTCGATAGCGCGATTGCAGGCGCGCATGACCTGCCGGTTGCCCGGCTGCTGGCAGCGCGCGGCGATCTGCCCGTTACCTGTTTCGTCTAGGCGGTCGACCTCACCTTGAGCTGTGGGGGCAGGACAAGGCTTTCGGTCTCCTCGCCCGCTAAACGCCTGAGCAACAGATCAACGAGGCCGCGCGCGCCTGCGTGAATATCCTGCCTTATGGTGGTGAGCGGCGGGACGGTCTGGCTGGCAATCGGCAGATCATCAAAGCCGACAATCCGCACCTGCTCGGGCACGGCAAGCCCGCGCGCGCGCAGTTGTGCCATGCAGGCAGCGGCAATGGTGTCGGTGGCAGCGAAAATCCCATCGACTTGGCCCGCGTTCCCAGGCAGATGCGCGGCGATTTCCTCGCTCAACTGATCGGGGGCAAGATGCGTCGGAAGCACGCGCAAGGGGACGCCCAGGCGCATCGCCACATCGCGGGCCCCTGCATAGCGGGCGGCAAATTCAATCGGCGCTGTGTCGCCAAGAAAGGCAAGGCTGGTTGCCCCGCCCGCGATCAGCCGTTCAGCCGCCATGCGCCCGCCAAGCCGGTTGTCCGTGCCGACGACACAGTGCCGCTGGCCTTCGGAATGATTGCCCCACACCACCATCGGCAGATAGCCATCGGCGACCTCCTCGATGCGGTCGAACTGATCGGACTGGCCAATCACGATCACCCCATCGACCATGCCGGAACCAATGTAGCGATCGAGCCAGTCTTCATCATTCATCGGCACAACCCGGCGCAGCATCAGGTCATAGCCCTTGTCGGTGAGTTCATCCGCGAGCAGGCCCAAAAGCGTCATGAAAAAGGTGTCGGAAATCTGCTGGCGTAAATCATGGCCAAGCGGGATTGCCACTCCGATCACGCCGGTTTTCTGGCGGCGCAATCCGCTTGCCATCTGATTGGGGCGAAAGCCGTGTTCGCGCGCGAGCGCTTCGATCTTTTCGCGGGTTCGCGCGTTGACGAGGCTCTTGCCCGCGAGCGCACGCGACACCGTGCCGGGGGATACCCCCGCCAGCCGCGCCAGATCGGTGATGGTGCGCACGCCTGCGCTCCGCCCTTTGGTGTCGCTTTCGCCCATAATTCCCGTCAGCTTGCAGGTGCTGCCGTGCCGCTTTTGACGCGGTTCCCAGCATCAACCAGCAGCGTAGCAAGCGCGCCTGCCAGCATCAATCCGCCGCCCAGCATCAACACATTGCGCGGATCACCGCCCAACAGCGGGCGATAGATCAGCGGCATGGTGATCGTCTGGATCAGCATGGGAATAACGATGAACATATTGAAGATGCCCATGTAAATGCCGGTGCGCGTCGCCGGGATGCAATCGGCCAGCATCACATAGGTGTTGCCCATCATGCCCGCCCAACCAATGCCAATCCCCAGCATCAGCACGAACAGGGCAGCGGTGTTTTCCACACCTGGGATCATCAGCATGGCAATCCCCGAAGCGGTAAGGCAGCCTGCGTGCACCAGCCTTGCGCCTGCCCGCGCGACAATCGGGATCAGCGCCAGTGCGCCTGCAAAGGCGATGAAATTATACAATGCGCCTGCCTGCTGGGTAGTGAGCGTTGCCTCGCGGAAGGCCGCGCTGGACGGATCAGCCGTATCGTAAAGCGAGCGGGCAACCGCAAAGGTGATGTATTGCCAATAGGCGAACATCGCATACCATTGGCACAGCATAGCGGCGGCCAATTGCCGCATCGGGCGCGGCATTGAACGGATCGCATCGCCAATCTCGGCCAGCGTCGCGCGCACAGTCAGCGGCTTTTCCGCCATGGCGGCGCGTTCTTCCTCGCTCAAAGGCAATTCCGGCACGCGCCACACCGACCACACAATTGTCGAGATCGAGAGGATCGCGCCGATCACAAAGGCAATCCGCACAATCACCGGAATGCCATTGGCATCAAGCACGTCCTTGGCCACGAAAGCGGTGAGCAAGCTGGGCGCAAGATAGGACAGCGTCTGGGCAAGGCCAGTAAACGCGCTTTGCGTGAGGAAGCCGACGCTGCGCTGATCGGCCACCAACCTGTCCGCGACATAGGCGCGGTAAGGCTCCATCGTGATGTTGTTGCCTGCATCCAAAATCCACAGCAGGCTTGCCGCCATCCACAAGGCGCTCGACATCGGCATCAGGAACAGGCTGATCGAACAGATCACCGCGCCAATCAGGAAATAGGGCGTGCGGCGGCCATGGCGCGAGGTTGTCCTATCGCTCATCGCGCCGACAATTGGCTGGATGATAAGCCCCGTCATCGGGCCTGCCAGCCAGAGCAGCGGCATCGTCGCCTCATCCGCGCCCAGAAAGCCATAAATTGGCCCCATATTGGCCTGCTGCAAGCCAAAGCTGAACTGGAGGCCGAAAAAGCCGATGTTCATTTCGACGATTCGCAGCAGTGATAACCGCGGCTTAGCCTGTGCCATGCCCCTCGCCTCCCATGTGCGCGCGGGTCTTGATCGCCGCGCTATGGGCTTAGGACTGACACAGCAAGACGCAAATTGCAAAGGTTTGCAAATTCTGCTTGCAATCGTTTGCAACAAAACTATGCGTGAGGTTGCAACAGGCAAGAAAATTGCCAAGCAGGGGAGAACAACGATGGTGACAGTGCGTTGCGCGCTGGGCGCGAGTGTCTTGGCTCTTGGCGCAAGCGGCCTTGCTGCAAGCCCGGCACTGGCTCAGGATAATGCTGACGGTGCAGACAGCGGCGAGATCATTGTCACCGCCACCGCGCGTGGACAGAACCGGCTTGAAACCTCAATCTCTGTCAGCACGCTCAATGAAGACACCATCGTGCGGCTTGCTCCGCCCTCTTCGGCCGATCTGATCCGCCAGATCCCGGGCATCCGTTCCGAAGCATCAGGCGGCGAAGGCAATGCCAATATCGCGGTGCGCGGTCTGCCCGTATCCACCGGCGGTGCGCGCTATATCCAGCTTCAGGAAGATGGCCTGCCGATCCTTGAATTTGGCGACATCATCTTTGGCAATGCCGATAATTTCCTGCGCGCCGATCGCAATGTTGCCCGCGTCGAAGCGGTGCGCGGCGGTTCGGCATCAACCTTTGCCTCGAACGCGCCGGGTGCGGTGATCAACTTCATCTCGAAGACCGGCAAGCAGGCGGGCGGCGCCATTCAGGCCAGCGTCGGCCTTGATTTTGAAACCTACCGGATGGATTTCGATTACGGCGCGCCGCTCGCCGATGATCTCTATTTCCACGTCGGCGGGTTTTATCGCACCGGCGAAGGCGGGCGCGATATTGGCTTTAACGGCTTTGACGGCGGCCAGATCAAGGCCAACATCACCAAGGAATTCGACAGCGGCTATATCCGCTTCTCGGGCAAATACCTGAATGATCGCACGCCCACGATCCTGCCCATGCCGGTGCAGGTGACAGGTAGCAATGCCAGCCCCAATTATCGCGGGATTGCCGGCTTTGATCCGCGCCGCGATGCGCTTTACAGCCCCTTTATCACGCAAGCTGTGACGCTGGATGGGAGCAATAATCCCACCAGCTCCAACATCAATGATGGCCTTTCGGTTCGCAGCGCAGCTTTTGGCGTGGAAGCCCAGTTTGACATTGGCGCAGGCTGGCAAGTGACCAACCGTTTCCGCTTTGCCGATAATTCAGGCAGCTTCACCTCGCCCTTCCCGGCAGAAGCAGGCGCGGCACAAGCCATTGCCGATGGTCTTGGCGGGGCGGGCTCAACCATCCGCTTTGCATCGGGGCCCAATGCAGGCGCGCTCGCCAATCCGGCGACGATTGGCGGCAATGGCCTGCTCACCAATGTCGTGATGTTCAATGTTCGCCTGAACAGCCTCGATAACATCACCAATGATTTCCGCATCAGCAATGATTTCGATCTGGGCGGCGCGCGGCTCGCCTTCACCAGCGGTTTTTACGCCTCGCGCCAGACGATTGACACCGATTGGCTGTGGACCAGTCAGGTGCAAACCGTCGAAGGCGGTGGGCGCGCGGTGCTGGTGGACATCCTCGATGCCGATGGCAATGCGGTGACGCAAAACGGGCAGGCAGGCTTTGGCGCAAGCTTCTTTGGCAATTGCTGCCGGCGCAATTACGATGTTGATTATTCAACCTTTGCCCCCTTTGCCTCGCTCTCGCTGGAGATTGATCGCCTGACCCTCGATCTCAGCGCGCGCTATGATTTTGGCGATGCCAATGGCTCGATCACCGGGGCTGACAGCGGCTTTGGCAATGGCGTGATCGGGTTTGATTTTGACAATAATGGCATCATCAGCCCGGCCGAAGCGCTCACCAGCCAATTGCCGCTGGGTCAGGCGCGGCCCGTCAATTACAACTTCGGCTATCTGTCCTATTCGCTGGGCGCAAATTACCTCGTAACCGATGAAGTGGGCGTGTTTGCCCGCTACAGCCGGGGCGGCCGCCACACCGCCGATCGCAGCCTGTTCTCGCCTGCTGTCAGCGCAGTTGATGGCAGCCTGCCGGGCGGCGATACGGGCGTGATCGCGCGGGTCAATCAGGCGGAACTCGGCGTCAAATACCAATCGCGCGGGGTCGCGGTTTACGCCACCGGCTTCTATGCGCGCACCTCGGAAACCAATGTCGATATTGCTCCGCTGGTGCTGTTCGACACCGAGTTCGAAGCCTATGGGGTTGAGCTTGAAGGCTCCTACACCACCGGGCCGTTCTCGCTGTCGGCGGGTGCAACTTGGACCAAGGCCGAGATTGTCGATGCGCTCGATATCACCACCATCGGCAACACGCCGCGCCGTCAGGCCGATCTCGTCTATCAGGGAACCGCGCAATACAGCGACGATCTGTTCACCATCGGTGCAAACATCATCGGCACAACGGCCAGCTTTGCGCAGGACAATAACGGCCTGAAGCTGCCTGCCTTTGCGCAGGTCAACGCCTTTGTTGCCGTGCGCCCGATGGACCGGGTGGAAGTGGGCCTCAACGCCACCAACCTGTTCAACAGCTTTGGTTTTACCGAGGCGGAAGAAGGCCTGATCCCTGCCAATGATATTGTTCGCGCGCGCTCCATTCAGGGCCGCACGATCCTTGCTTCGGTGCGGTTCGACTTCTGAGTTGCAGCGCACCCAACCGGCTGGCCGCCCGCCCCTTCCTCTCTCCCTGGGGCGGCCAGCCCCTTTGTTCTGATCCGGCTTGAGGCATAGGCGCGCCATGACAACTTTGTGGACCTCGCAGCATCTGGCGGCGCTGGAACCTTCCGGCGCCGCCACCATTCCTCTGGTGCTCGCCCCCGATCGCTCGCAGCTCGATGCGGCCCGCGTCTATTGGGATATGTGGCCGCTGCAAGGGCCGGATGGGAGCCCTGCGCGCCTTGCAGGCCGGGAGATGTGGATGGCGTTGACTGCGCCTGATCGCGGTGACCCGGCGCTGCGGCATTTTGAGGCCAAGATCCACTGGATTGAGCGTTTGGATGGCGAGTGGCTCGATTGCGGGCCGGTGCTGCCCGATAGGGATGTTCCGTATGAGCGCGAATGGGCCGGCTCTGCGCTGCTTGATAATGGCGCGGTGACTTTGTTTTTCACCGCTGCTGGCACAGCGCAGCGCGCAGGCGGCTATCAGCAAAGCCTGTGGGCGAGTTCAGCGCAGCTGGGGCCAGATGGCTGGTCGCAGGATTGGAGCGCGCCTGCCCCGCTCATCGCAAGGCCCTCGCCCTTTTACCAATTGGCCGATGCCCATGATGGCGCACCCGGCACGATCAAGGCGTTCCGCGATCCAGCCTATTTCCGCGATCCCGCAGACGGGGCGGAATACCTCGCTTTCACCGCATCGCTCGCCGGTTCATCAAGCGCGTTTAACGGCGCTTTTGGCCTTGCGGTAAAGCAGGCGGGCGATTGGCAATTGCTGCCTCCCATCATCACCGCCGACGGGGTAAACAACGAGTTAGAACGCGCGCATCTCGTCTATCACGAGGGGCGCTATTACGCTTTCTGGTCCACCCAGACGCACACCTTTGCGCACCACCTGCGCCATGCGCCCACCGGGCTTTACGGGATGGTGGCAGACAGTCTGCTTAGCGAATATCGCCCGCTCAATGGATCGGGACTGGTGCTGGCAAACCCGCCGGGCGAACCGCAGCAGACCTATAGCTGGTTTGTGGATGCGGGCCTTGAGGTGTGCAGCTTTGTCGATATGCATGGCCTAAAGGGCGCGCCCATCCCGACTGAGCCTGCTGCTGCAAACGCGGCCTTTGGCGGGGTTCCAGCGCCGCTCCTCAAGCTGGAAATCAACGGCGATAGCTGCCAGCTTGCAAGCATCTCAAGGGGGCTGGCCAATGCTGGGTGCGATTGAAGCGGGCGGCACGAAATTCGTCCTTGCCGTGGGGCCATCGCCCGATCGCATAACCGCGCGCCATAGCCTACCCACCACAACGCCTACAGAAACCCTGCGCGCAGCGGCCGATTGGTTCGCCGCGCAAGGGAGCGTGGGGGCGCTTGGCATCGGCACGTTTGGCCCCGCCGAATTGGACAGGAAAGCGGCCAACTGGGGCCATATCACTAACACGCCCAAACCCGGCTGGCAGGATTGCGACATGGCGGGTTTTTTCGCAGACGCCCTCAGCGCCCCTGTCGCCTTCGACACGGATGTGAACGCCGCCGCCATCGCCGAGGCGGCAGTGCGGCCGGCCTGCGGATCGCTGGCCTATGTCACCATCGGCACAGGGATTGGCGGCGGGCTGGTAATGAGGGGCGAGCCGGTGCACGGCGCTGGCCACCCGGAAATGGGCCACATTGTCCCGCGCCGCCACCCCGCTGACCGCGACTTTCCCGGCATCTGCCCCCATCACGGCGATTGCCTCGAAGGGCTTGCCAGTGGGCCCGCCATTCATGCGCGCTGGGGCTGCTCACTCTCGCAGCTGCCCGCCGATCACATCGCGCACGAAGTGATTGCCGACTATATCGCGCAGGCCTGCCACAGCCTGTTTGCGATTGCGGCGGTAGAAGTGATCGTGCTGGGCGGCGGGGTATCCAAAACGCCGGGGCTGATTGATCGCATCGCTGCGCGCACCCGAGAAATTGGTGCAGGCTACCTGCCCGGCCATGCGCGCCAGCGGATCGAAGCGCCGCTGCATGGCGATAACGCCGGGATCATCGGCGCGCTGATGCTGGCAGAGCATCTGGCATAGGCCGCCGCCGATCGGCTTCATCGGGACATGATCCGTTTTGCCCTAGACGATGATGCGTAATCTTTATCACGAGATTGAATTGCATTTTGTAACAAAAATGTCATATTAGGCCAATGGCCCATCCAATCATCGATCGCCCCCACACGGTATCCTCCTATGACACTGAGCTGGGCAAGGTGGGATCGATCATCACCGAGATGGCCGATCTGGCAAACACATCATTGGCAGGCGCCATGGCCGCCTTGCAGCACGGCGATGCAGTTGCCGCCTTGGCGATTGTCGAACAGGATGCTGCAATCGACGAATTGGAGCGTGCGCTGGAACGGCTCGCCTTGATGATGATCATGTCGCGCGCGCCGATGGCTGGCGATCTGCGCTATCTGATTTCAGCCATCCGTATCGGCAAGATGCTGGAACGGACCGGCGATCAGGCCAAACGCATCGCGCGCCGGATCGACACGCTTGGTAGCCTCGGCACGGCGCCCGCCTTTGCGCTGGTGTCATCGATGCAGCGCTATGCTTGCGAGATGATCAGCGACGCAGTCACGAGTTTTCATGATGCCTCGCTGGAACGCGCACAGGCTGTGATCCGCGCAGACAAGGAATTGAACGCGATGAACCGGATGCTGGTGCAATCGTGCTGCGATGCGATGGATAATCGCGCGGTCGCAGCCCGCGAAGGAATTGAAGTGATCGCACTTGGCAAGCAATTGGAGCGGGTGGGCGATTACGCCGCCAACATCGCAGGCGATGTCGCTTATATGCTTACCGGCGAATGATCAGTAATTCCACTGCGCCTGTACGCGCAGCAATTGGCCTTCGGCCTGACCAAAGCGGCGTTCATCCGCTTCTTTGCGCGAAGCCCAGCCATAGGTGAGCGTGATTTCCAGCGGCGGGGTCGGCAGGAATTCAAGGCCCAGTTCAAGCTCCTCGGTCTCAAGCCGCGGCGCATTGATCGCGGCCTTGAAACCGCCACGATAATATTGCCACCGCGCAAAGGGATAGAACGGACCAACCGGCGATTGCCGCACCCGGCCCATCGCCTGCACATAGCCGCCCTGCAAGGGACGCTCCTCGATGCGACCAGTGGCGACATCAAATTCCGGTCCGGTGCCCCAATTCCATTCCGCCTGCAGGCCGATTGGCTGGGGGTAGAGGATCGCGTGCACCGCAGTGCGATTATCGGCAAAGCTCACGGGACTTATCCCGCCGCTGCGCAATTCCGGGCTCACCCGGTTGCGTATCATCGAGCCGCCGATCTCTAACACCTGACCATCAAGTCCCAACCCGCCCAGTTCAAACGGCCAGGTCGCCAGCGCCACTGTCATCACGCTGTCGTTGCGTTCCGTGCGATTGAGCCCCTGCCCGTTGAACACCCCCAGCCCGAAGGCACCATAATTGCCAAACAGCTTTTGCCCATCCTTGGCCAGCCGATCCCAGATGCGGCGCACCGGATCCGGAGTGTAATAGGCGACAATCCCAAGATCGCGCTCTCCGGGTGCGGCTGAATTGATCGCATCGGTCCGGTCAAGCGCCAAGCGGTTGGACGAGGACTGCATATTCTCCCAGCCATAGGGCACCTTGGACTGACCGAGCCTGACCCGGAAGCTCTTGTCACCGGTCGGAAAGACATCGGCATAGGCATCGCGCAACTGGCCAAAGCCCTCGCGCCGTTCGCCTGCGGATTGATTGGAAACGGCGGTGGCAAAATCAGGCTGGAGATACAGCGAGACATAATCATTCAGGTCGCCCTGAAGAATCAGGCGCACCCGGCGAAAGCTGAAATTGCTTTGATCGCGCACATCACCATCGCCGATCGTGCGCAGCCGTGAAATCCCCTCGGGGGCATTGGCCGGGCCGGTCACGATCTGGTTCATCCGCATCTGGGTGTAACCGCGCAGCACCAGTTTTTCATACCATGGCTTATCCGCGCGCGCGGGCACCAAAACCTCGGGTGGCTCTCCGAGCTGAGCGCGGCGCTGCAGCAGGGATGGTTCAGATGCAGGTGTGCTGCTGGCGGCAAGCTGCACCGGCGCAGCTTCCCCGATTGGCACGGCTTCGGGCGCGGTGCTTGCCATTGCAGGTGCTTCGGCAGACGCTGTGTCGCGGTGGCTCTGTGCGCCCTGCAAGGCTGCGACCATCGCTTTGAGTTCATCAATCTGTCGCTGCAAATCCGCGATCGTAGCCGCCTGATCACCCGGCACAGGGGCAGCCGGTGTTTGGCCCAAGACAGGCGCGCTTACGCTGGCCAACAAGCCTGCGACAATCAGTCTGCCAATCGGATGGCGGGAAAAGGATGACATGCCACGCGCGCCTTTGCAGCGGTGCAGCCAATCTACCCCGCGCCGCGCGCCTATGTCCGTTTCATGTCACTACCATGACATTTACGACCAAAACATAAAACCTCTGGATTGCGCCTGCGAGCAGCTATTTGGGTTCATCACAGCGCAGCCCTTGCGAACAGCTTGCCCCGCTCAGCGATCCTCACCGCTGGTTTTGGGCATATCAAACAAGGCTTCATCAATGGGCTCACCCACACGCATCTCGCGCCAGAGCACGGTGTTGTTCTTCACCCCATCATAGAACAGCGTGACTTGGCGTGCCTGCACCCAGCCGCTTTGGAGCCGGATGAAGTCGTCATAGTGCCGCTCGTGCCAGCCGCGCGGACTGCGGAATGCCATGTAACGGATGAAGCGGCTTTCGCGATCAAAGCCGAACAGGGTGGCTTGCCCTTGAGGGTCGATCACCCGCACCAAATCGATCATCCCCCCATTGAACTCGCGCGGCGGGGCGTGCTCAAGCGTGAAGCCATCGGCAAGCGCTGAGCGGATGATGCCAAAGCCGAAATTGCTCGCCCAGAAGGCATCGGCCTCAGCTTTGGGCACAAGTCCGCGTTCGTTCCAGGTCACATCGCCGTTGTAGCCAACTTCGAACAGCAGGCGCGCACCGCTTTTGGCAGTGATCCGCACCTTGCCATCCGCGCCATGGGCGCTGGTGCGGCCCTCGTCCATCATGCGCCACATGCGGTAATCATCGGCCGTGGAGCGCGGCGTGTTGCTATCGGGCGCGTAGAAGGTCGCGCTGCCTGCGAGATAGAGCGTCTCGGGATTGAGCCAGATCTCCCCGCCATGCGCGGCAACGCCTGCCTCGATGATCGCGCGCGGGGATGGTTCCTCGGCGCTGGCAAACTGCGCCAGCATCAGAGCGAGGAGTGCGGCGAGGTGGCGGATCAGGTGCGGCATGGGGCGGGCTTTCGGGATATGGACAGCGGGATGATGCTGCGCTGACCAAATTTGTCCAGACATCTTTTCGCAAGGCCCCCGGTCATATAGGCTTTGTCCCCATGAGACAGCTCGCACTCGCCGCCCTTGCCCTCGCCGCGCCTGCCGCAGCACAGCTGCCGCCGGGCATCTGGAGCACGGTGGAAGATGTCGCTTTCGCCGCCGAAGAAGGCCGCGTGGGCAGCGAGGAGGTGTTCCTCGAAGTGCGCGAGGACGGCAGCTGGCGGCGGATCGATGCCTTTGGCGCAGGCCAATCGGAGTGGGCAAGCGGCGCGATTCCCCAGCTTGCCGCTGCGCCCGCCAGCCATTCGGGCTGGATGCTGGGGGCAAGCGAATTGCGACGGGCGACGCGCTTTTCCTGCTGGGTCTCGGCGCGCAAATTTGCCGGTCAGCCCGATGGGAGCTCGGCATGGACTTTCAGCAAGGCCGAGACTTTCGATCTGGGCGGGCGGATCGCCTTTCCGGGCAAGGGCGAAGCGCCCGATTTTTCCCTGCGCCTGCGCAATGTGACATGGGCGAAGGGGAGCACCAACAAGCCCTCGCTGGTGCTCTATATCCACAAGGATGACCCCACGCGCGCGGAGAGCTATGCCTGGGCCTCGCCCGATGCGAGCCTGATCGGCATCAACTTGCGGTGGATGCAGGGCAGCTGTTCGCGCCTTTAGTTTAGCCCCCTTCTCTGAGCCAAGTCGCCCCGCCGACCCACTCGCCCGCCACCGCGGCAAATTCGTGCACCCGCACCTCGCGCCACAGGCCTGCAAGGAAATAGGGATCATCCGCGAGCCGCGCCCGCGCTGTCGCTTCATCCGCGCCCCGGATCACCAGCACCGAGCCAACCGGCACGCCGTCGCTCTTGAGCGGGCCAGCCACGGCATAATCTTCCATATGCGCCGCCACATAAGCAAGGTGCGCGTCGCGGTGTTCCAGCCGCAGGCGTGCGCCGTCATCGCCATCAAGGCAGTGGAACAGGAACAGCGTCACCCACCCACCTCGATGCATTCTATGAGCTCGCCCGCCGCCCCGATCGCAGTCGCAGCGCGCCGCCCTTCGTAAAGCGCGCCTGCGCGCGGTGCTGGCGGGGTGAGCCACTGCGCGCTGCACGCATCGAGATCGCGCACCGCCAGGCTGACGAGCGCATTGCCCGGCGGCAACATCCCTTCATGCCGCGCGCGCGGGGTGGCGGCGGCGGGATAATCATCCACCTCGACAATCGGCATGCGTTCGTGCTGCACCATGGTGAGCGTGGTGAGCGTATCGGCAGCGAGGTCAAAGGCCTTGTTGATCATCGAATAGGGGATTGTGTAATCCGCCCCGCGCGCAAGGCCGAGCTTTTGCGTGTACCAGGCAACGCTGGCTTCGCGATCAGGCGTCGCCAGCACCACAATGAAAATCCGGTCCACCGGTGCATGGGCAGCCGGCAGATCAGTTTCGGCCATATTATCCAGCACCTGATTGAGATAGATCATCTCCTGCCCCGTTCCCAGCGCCTGCATCGGGATAAAGGCAGGCTTCATATTCTCCAGCACTTTGGGCGGGCCAACAATGGTGAACAGGTCAGGCGGCAGGGCCTCGGGCCAGTGCCACACGTCCTCGACAGTGGTTTCAAACGCCGCCCAGCCATAGGTGGTGGTGGGGCGGAACGCGGGGTGCGCGGGTTGTTCGACCAGCCGGAACCAACAGGGCGCGCCGCTTGCCGGGCGCAGCGCCGCATAGGACGCGCCTGCATTGGCCGGGCACCCCCAACTGGCGGCGAGATCGGCGGGCAGCGCGCCTTGTTCCACCAGTTCAAGCTTCAGCACATCGCGGTAAGCAATGATTGCGCGCGCCAGATCGGGCACGCTCGAAAGCCCGCTCAGAATGGTTCCGTGAGGGATGTTCATCGCCTGAACTCCGGTTTACGTTTCTCAACAAAGGCGGTGGTGCCTTCGAGGAAATCAGCGCCCTCGAACGCCGCGGCGAAGGCCGCCAGTGTTGCCGCATCATCCTCGACCTGCCCATCGAGAACGCGGCGGATAAAGCCCTTGGTCTCGCGGATCGAATGGGGGCTCGCTGCCAGAATATCGGCAATCCACGCATCGGGGCGATCGGCAAGCTGTTCGACAAGGCCGATCCGCACCGCCTCCTCGGCGTCGAGCAGGCTACCGGTGTAAAGGATGCGTTTCGCCTGTCCCGGCCCCACGAGATCGACCAGCAGCTTCACATCGTGCAAGGGGTAAACCAGCCCGAGCTTGGCAGGCGTGATGCCAAAGCGCGCCGCGCTCGTCGCAATCCGCAGATCGCAGGCGAGCGCCAGCCCGCAGCCGCCGCCGATGCAATCGCCCTCGATAAAGGCCATCGTCGGCAGCGGCAGGCGGGCCAGTTCATACTGCACGCGGTTGATCGCCGCCTGATTGGCCGCGCGCCAGCTTGCATCATCCCTGTTCGCGAGCAGCTCGGCAATATCCGCGCCGGCGCAAAACGCCCCGCCGCTTGCCGCCGAGCGCACCACCAGCAGCCGCACCGCCGGATTGCCCGCCGCCTCAGCGAGCAGCGCGGGCGCGGCCTGCCACATCGCCATGTTGAAAGCGTTGCGCTTGTCCGCGCGGTCAATCAGCAGGCTGGCCACCGCGCCTTCGATCGTCAGCCGCAAACTCATGCCGGATGGCCCGCGATGAAGTGATCGGCGATGGCCTTGCGCGTTGTCACCCACACGCCCTCATGGTTGCGGACATGGCGGAAAAACTCCTCCAGCGCCCAGATGCGCCCCGGCCTGCCGATGATCCGCAAATGCAGCCCAAGGCTCATCATCTTCGGGCTCCCTTCCTCGCCCTCGGCATACACCTGATCAAAATTCGCCTTGGCATAATCAAGCCACTGATGCGGGGTGAGCGCGGGATCGGTCCACATCTTCATGTCATTATTATCAAGCTGATAGGGCACGATGCACATGGGCCTATCCGGAATGGTCTCGCGATCCCAGAACGGCACATCGCCCGAATAATCATCCATGTGATAGGTGAAGCCTTCCTCGCTCAAAAGCCGCCGCGTGTTGTCGGTAAGCAGATAGCGCGACAGCCAGCCATATGGTCGCACGCCGCAGGTCGCCTCGATACTGGTGACAGCGCGGCGGATAAATTCGCGCTCCTCTTCTTCGCTCATCTTGAACTGGTGGACCCAGCGATAGCCGTGGCTGACAGGCTCATGGCCTAGTTCCCGGATCGCAGCGGCAATTTCGGGGTGGTTTTCGAGGCTCATCGCCGCGACTGTCCAACTGGCCATGATGTCATAGCGCTTCAAGAGTTTGACGATGCGCGGCGCACCCGCCTTGATGCCGTAAAGGTAATTGGATTCATTGGAATAGTTGCGGATTTTCGATTTGACGAAAACGCCCAGCTCGTCGACCGGCTCCATCCCGCGATCACCGCGCGCGATGGTCATCTCGCTGCCTTCCTCGACATTGACGACGACCGAAAGCGCCATCTTCGCTCCGTCCGGCCAATCGATGCGTTCTTCTTTCATAATGTTTCCTCGCTAACGCTCGAACTTCGCCAAGCCACCCGCGCCCTCCACCCTTCCACCCGGATGATAACCCGGTAAGCTCCGGGTGGAAGGGTGGAGGGCGCGGGTGGCCGGGCACACCAAACCTAATGCATCTCCTCCCCGCCGCTGACGTTCAAAGCCTCACCCGTCACATAGAACGCCGCATCGCTCGCCAGCCACAGGCAGGCCGCCGCCGTGTCCGAAGGCAAGCCCGGGCGGCCCATCGGGTTTTTCGCCGCCATATTGGCAACGTAATCCTCGACGTTGGCAAAGCCGAGCAGCTTGGAAAAATATTCGTTCTGCTGCGCGCCGAGGCCCGTCGTCACATGATTGGGGCACACCGCGTTGACTGTAATGCCATGCTTGCCCAGTTCCACCGCGCTCGCCCGCGTGAGGCCGACCATGCCGTGTTTGGAGGATACATAGGCGGGCAGGTGGGGAAAGCCGGTCTTGGCGGCTTGCGAAGCGATGTTGATGATCCGGCCGCCTTGGCCGCGCTCGACCATCGCGCGCGCGGCGGCCTGTGTGCAGTAAAACGCACCGGACAGGTTGACGGCGAGCACCTCGTCCCACTCGCTTGCCGTATCCACTTCCAAGAGCGGCTTCATCTTGAAGCCGATCCCGGCATTGTTGACAAAGATATCCACCCCGCCAAAGCGCTCCACCGCTTGCGCCACCAGCGCGCGGCATTGCGCGGCATCGGCAACATTGCAGGCGATGGTCGCAACCTCAGCGCCGCGCGCGCGCAGTTCGGCGGCGACTTCCTCGGCCTCGGCATCGATGGTGCGGTCAGAGACGACGCAGTTCGCGCCCTCATCGGCAAAGGCTTGCAAGATGCCTTGCCCCAGCCCCTTGTGCTTGCCCGAACCGGTGACGATGATGGTCTTGCCCGCAAACGCGCCCATGCTCACAAATCCTCGGTGAGGATAAACTGCGGCGCATCGGCAAAGCCCTGAAAGGGCGCTGCGGCGGCCTGAAAATCCTCGGTGGAAATGTCGGCGATAAAGGCGTCGATGCCGGTGATGTCGATCACCTCGATATATTGGTAGGCAGGCGTTGCGGTGTCGTCTCCGAACACGCCGGTGGCGCGGTGGACAGTGAAGCTGGTAACGGAGCCGAGCGCGTTCACTGCCGGAATATCGCGGGTCTTGGCCCATTCCTCATAGTCGCTCACCTCAACCCCGTCCTTCAGGTTGAACAGACAGATAATCCGCATCATGCGTCTCCCGAGTGTGGCGGGCGATAGGCGCCCAAGGTTTGGTCCAATTGTGCCGCGAGCGCGAACAGCCCGCTTTCCGCGCCTTCGCCTGCAATGATCTGCACCCCGATCGGCAGGCCATCCGCGCTCCAACCGGCTGGCAGCGACAAGGCTGGAAGCCCTGCGATATTGGCAAGGCAGGTGAAATCGGCTTGTCCCGCTGGTTCGGCTTGCGAATGGGGGAACGGCAGATTGGGAACAGTGGGCAAGATGATAAAGCCGTGCCGCGCCACCAATGCGCGCACTTCGGCGGCGGTGGCAGCGAGGATCGTCTGATCTTGCGCCCAGTCCTCGGCCTTGCGGCGCGGGCCATAGGTGAGGAGCTTGGCCAAATGAGCTGAGACAGAAACTCCCGCAAGATGGGCCGCCATGGCCTTGGAAACGCTAATGAACCCGGCCCAGCGGACACGGCTTTGCGGGTAAGCGAGGCTGGCGGTTGCAGGCGGCGTGCCAAGCGCTTCGCAGGCGCGCGCAAACCCCGCAGCAACCTCAGCGTCAACCTCCACCCCGTGCCCCTCCAGCGTCACGCCGCGCCCCTGAACCGCGCCTTCGCCAAAATCAGAGATGACCCGCGCGGCACGCTCCAAGGTTTCAAGGTCGCGCGCCAGCACGCCAATCGCATCAAGAGTGAGATCGGCCGGCTCCAGCCCGTCCTGACTAACCCGCGCCGTCGCGGGCTTGAAACCATAGACCCCGCAATGGCTCGCCGGGATACGCACCGAGCCCATGGTGTCCGTCCCCAGCGCCGCATCGACAATGCCTGCCGCCACCGCCGCCCCGCTGCCGCCCGAGGAGCCGCCGGGCGTGTAGCCAATCCGGTGGGGGTTCATTACCGGCCCGAAATGCGGATTGTCGGTCTTTGCGCCAAGCGCGGCTTCTTCCATGTGGAGCGTTGCAATCACCGCCGCGCCGGCTTGTCGCAAGGCTGCAACAGTGGCGGCATCGCTGCTCGCAATCCGGCCTTCAAGCGCGCCGATCCCGGCATGAAACGGCATTCCGGCAACCGCGATATTGGCTTTAACGCCAACAGTCAGCCCGGCCAGCGGCCCATTGCCGCCGCAGGCTGCCTCGTCCCAGTCGGCAACCGCATTCAAAGGAGCATTAACAGCCTTTAAGGCAGCAAAATCGACCATTAGCAGCTCTTAAACCCCGCGCTCATCAATCAGCCGCAAGGGCTTCTGGCGGGTGTCGATTTCGGTAAGCTTGGCGGTCTCGCCCGGCCCCACCAGCGCCACTTCAACCTCAACCCCAAGCCCGCGCCGCAACAGGTCTGCAAGCGCTTGCGGCTCGGTGCCACCCCGGCTTTCGAGCGTTACTGTCATGTGATCTTTTTGCGCCGCGTCGCGCCGGACATGGCAGATGTATTCGCCCGTCAGATCGCTGCGGTTTTCAATGATTGCGCCGATGGCGTGGGGGAACACGTTAATCCCGCGCAATTTCACCATGTTGTCGCTGCGGCCTTTGAAGCCCGCGATCCGCTTGAAGGCAATCTCGCCGCGCCCGCCCAGTTCGTGGGTGATGTCGTGGGTGTTGAAACGGATGCAGGGGGCGATGTCGTCCTTGTAAAGGCAGGTCACCACCATGTCGCCGGTCTCGCCCGGAGCGACTGGCTGGCCGCTATCAACATCCAGCAATTCGAGAAATTGCGCATCTTCCCAAACATACATCCCGTCGCGTTCAGGCCCCTCGCCCGCGATGCTTCCAGTGTCGCCCACGCCGTACCAGTCATAGGCCTTGGCGCCGTGCCATGCGGCCTCGGTCGAGGCGCGGTCTTCGGTGCCGAGATGCCCGATGATCATCTTGATGTTGATTGTGTCGAACAGGCCCATGTCCTCGGCCGTGCCAGCGAGCTTCCTGATATAATCAACAAAGCCAACCAGCGCGGTGACGCCGAAATCCGCCATTAATTCAACCTGTTTGGCGCTGCGGGTTTCAATCCCTGTGCCGGCTGACAGGAACACCGAATTGGTGAAATGGGTCACCGCCTCGCGGATATAATGCCCGCCATTGATCATGCCGTGACCATAGACCGATTGCACCACATCTTCGCTGTCCAGCCCCATCCAGCGATACATTCGGCCGACCAGCAGATTGCCGACTTCGCGCCCCTTGGGACCGAACATCAGCGTCTGCGGACGCCCCGTGGTGCCTGAGGTGGTATGGAAGATCGTCGGCGCGCGGGTGGCGGGCGCGCTCATGCCGTGGAAATCGCCATAGGGCGGATGATCGGCGATGGATTGCATGAGGTCGGACTTGTCATAGACCGGCAGCTTGGTGATATCCTCAAGGCCCCGGATATCGCCCGGTTCGATGCCGCGTGCGCCCCACAGCCGCTGATAAAAAGGCACCTGCCAGCCGCGCACCATTAACCGCCGGAACTGCGCATCCTGAATGCTGAACAGCTCATCGCGGCTCATGCTCGCATAGCGCGCCGTGAAGGCGTCACCGATGGGATAATCGGTGAGCAATTCTTTGATATCGAAGGCTTCGAAATAGGTGGGATAAGTCATGGCGTTCCGGTAAAATATGCAAGAGGATCGGTGAAAAGCTGGGAAGGGGCGTCAGCCGGAGCGAGTTCGCGGGCCAGCGCCAGCTTGGCCTCGGCCCCGGCAGCGGTGAGAGGATTGGCGGGGCTGCCCAGCGTTGCGGCGATGGGCTGTTCGCGGTGGCTGCCATCTGTAAGCGTGATGGCAAGCCTTTGCGGGAACAGCGCGTTGGGATCGGTGTTGCCGTCGGCCAAGAGATGCACCTTGCCCGCCAGCGCGGCGAGCGCGGGATCGCTGAAACCTTCAGGCGTAAAGCGGCGCGGATCGATCCGCCCATCGCTCATCATCAGGGCCGCAAGGAAAGGCAGGCACAGCCGCGCATAGGCGGGCGTCATATCGGCCTTGTAAGGGCGGCCCACCAGCCGGTGAATCAGCGGCGGTGCGGCCAATTCAATCCGCGCCACTTGGCCTGCGTCTGGCCGCAATACCTCCAGCGCGCCAAGCGCAGCGTGAGAGGCGCGGCCGGATGGGTAAGGCTTCACGCTGATCTCGCTGATGCGCCACACGCTGCCAAGATCGCGGGTGTAGTGTGCCAACTCACCCTCATCGAACAGCGCAAAATAACCGAACGGCCCTTCGAGAGCATCTTTCGGGCCGGGAAAGCCTGCCTTGGCCAAATCGCTCGCCATCACCGCCGCGCGTGCGGCGTTGGCGATCTGGAACGGCAGCGTCACCAGCCCTTCGACATGCGCCTGCATTGTGCCCGCAGCCGAAGCCACCGCAAGGCCGAGCGCATCATCGAGCGGCGCGCCGTCAATCCGCGCGACGGCCAGCGCTGCGCCGACCACGCCTGCTGTGGCAGGGCGAAAAAAGCTAAGGCCGCTGGTTGCCGCCAGCCCCAGCCCGCTGGCGACATCAACCCCCACGGCAAGCGCCGCCAATGCCTCTTGCGGATCGCACCCGCCCTGCCTGTCAATCACCGCGCCGAGCGCCGCTGTCACCACGCTCATCGCGTGCACCACGGCAGGCTCATGCACCGCATCCCATTCAAGGCAATGGATGCGGTAGCCATTGACGAAGGCCGCAGCCGGCGCAGGCAGGCGTTCGCCGGAGCCGATCAAGCGCGCTTCGCTACCCGACCCCATCGCGCGCGCGGCGGTGAGGATCGCGGCCTCGCCCGGAGCGTCCACACCCGCTGCGCCCACCGCCAGCGTATCGCCAAGCAAGCGCACGGCATCATCGCGCACGCCATCGGGCAAAAGGTGCCGCGTCCCTGCGAAGGCCAAAAGATCCGATGTCGCGCTCACCGGATCCAGTCCTCCAGCAATGCATCAATCGCCTGCGGATCATCGCCTTCCAGCGCGAGCCGCGCTGCGCGCTCCGCCTCGCTCGCTGGCAAGCCGCCATAGCGCGCAAGGCTGTGGAGCTTGGCCACCAATTGCTCCTCGCTCACCGGACGCTCCGGATCGCCGAGGCAATCCGTGAGCTCAAATCCATTCACCCGCGCCCCGAAATGCGCGGGGTAACGCGCGGTAATCTCCGGCGCCTCGCGCACTTCCACCTGAGCGCGCAGATCAGCCAGCTGCGCAATCGCTTCAGGCGTGAAATCCTGCGCCTCTGCCGCGCGCCCTGCTGCCACCAGCGCGACGGCGTGTTGCAGCGAGAACTTCGCTTCGAGTTCCGTGGTGGGCGAAGGGCGGTCACAAAAGGCGAGCGCATCGGCATAGGTTTCCACCACGAAGGGCGCGGCCAAGCGCCCCTCAGCGCGCAAGACCATCGCCGCATCAATCGCCGGGTGGGCATGGCGACAGGCAGCAAACGGCTTGAAGCTGACCTGTTCGATCAGCCAAGCGTCCTCCCCTGCGCTTGCAAGCTCGCCCGGCCTATCGGTGAAGGCCGTAAACAACCCTTGCGGCCCCTCAAGCAGGGCTTGCGGACCGGTTGCACCATAATGAGCGTGCAGCGCCGCATCGCGCCCCGTGCGCACCGCGTGATAGATGTGCCATTGTTTGGTCAGCACATGATCGTGCCGCATATGCCACAGCCCGCCTGCGACCGAGCCGGCATTGGCGAGCGCGTGGGCATATTCGATCGCAGCAAAACCAATCAGCGAACCCATCGCCGCCGCCGCCCCCATGCCGCCCATGCTGGCGGTGGGGTGCCAGAGGGAATAGTGGCGCGCATCCATGGCAGCGCCAATCGCAATCATCGCTTCATACCCGCGCACGGCAGCATCAAGGCGCGTTGCCATGTCGGCGCTCGCCACACTCATTGCAGCAGGCCAGATCACCGGACCGGGGTGCAGCAGCGCGGTGCGGTGCACATCATCCATCTCCAGCGCATTGCCAACATAAGTCGCGCGCTCCCATCCCGCACGGCCAATACTGGCTCCCATCGCGGCCGCTTCGGAGTGCCGCGCGCCGGCCACACAGGCCAGCCAATCAAGCAGATGCAAACGCGCACGCTGGCGCTCGCTTTTGCCGAGCGGGCGCGCTAAGGCCTTGGCGAGGCGGGTGAGCAGGGGCTGAGTCATGGCACCACCCCGCCACCCAAAGCGTGATGGAGCAGGAATTGGCCACGAAGTTGACGGGGGGCAAAGCGCAAGAAGGCGAGACAACGCGCCAACCCACGGCGCGCACCCCGCGCTATCTGCAACTTGCCGCAACCTTGCGCGAGGCAATTCTCAGCGGCGAATTTACCGGCGGCAAACAATTTCCCACCGAAACCGCCCTGTGCGAACGCTTCGAGGTCAGCCGCTTCACTGTCCGTGAGGCGCTGCGCCGTCTGGAAGCCGAAGGTCTGATTGCGCGCAGGCGCGGTTCGGGCACCACGGTGCAGCCGGCTTCGGCCTATGGCGGCGCGCTCCACCAACCGCTCTCGAACGTGGGCGAACTCCTGCAATATGCGCAAGGCAGCAAGGTGAGCTACGCGCACCGCGCAACCGGCGAACTGCCCGGCGGGGTTGCCGAATTGATCAGCCAGCCAACGCCGGGCCAGTGGAGCGCCTTTCGCGGGGTGCGCCGTCACGCCGATGACAGGCTGCCAATTGCTGTCACCGATGCCTATTTCCACGAAATGCTGGGCGAGGCGATCGGCATGATCGATCTTGATGCAGGCACTTTGTTCAGCCAGATTGAGCAGCTTGCCGGGGTCCGGATAGGCAAGGTTACGCAGGATATCCAGGCGATTGCCGCCGACCAGGAAACCGCCGCCGATCTGCGCATCGACGAAGGGTCCCCGGTGCTGCGAATCCTGCGGTGCTATTTCGACCCCAAGGGTCAGATCTTCGAGATTTCGGTGAGCTATCACCCCGGGGATCGCTTTGCCTACGCCATGCATATCGACGTCGAGGGGTAGGCTGCACCCGCATTCAGGGCTGACGGCCTGCACATCACCCGCCTTCAGGCTTCCGGTGCTCCCGGCCAGAAAGGCCGCTGCTCTCCGGAGCCCGAACGCGCGCCATTTTCGGCGCGTCATGATCTGAATGACGATACAGCCCGCAGCCCGCTTCACTTCGCCGCGCTCCCCAGCGGCGGGATGGGCGCAGGTTTCCAGTCCTCTCCGGCAAAGCGAATTGCAGGCGCGATATGCGCTCCGCCCTCGGCGCTTTCCACCAACAACCCGCGCTCGGCGATGTGGGGTTCATCGAGCGCCTCGCGGAAATCAAGCACCGGGGCAAAGGCCACGTCCTTGTCAGCGAACCAGCGCACCCATTCCTCACGGGTGCGGGTTTGGAAGGTGTCTTTGAGGAAGGCGATCAGCGCGCCCTGCTCGCCCGCAGGCGCTTCGGCAAGGGCAAGCAGATCGCTCCGCCCGAGCGCTTCGAGCAGGTTCTTCGCAAACTTGATTTCGCGCCCGCCAAGCACGATGTGGCGCGCATCAGCCGTCTGATAGACCTGATAGAACGCGGCTCCGCCAAGCGAGCGCTGGCTGGCCGAGCGCGGCGCCGCGCCACCCGCAATCGCGCTGCCTGCGGTGTGGACGCACCACGGCAGCAGGCTGTCAAACATCGCGCAGTCAATATAGGCGCCCTCCCCCGTGCGGTCCCGTCCGATCAGCGCCATCAGCACCGCCGACAGCGCGGTGAGCCCTGCGGCCATATCGGCGCTCGGCGCGCCGGGGACAACGGGAGTGCCATCGGGCCCATCATTCACGCTCAGGAACCCGGCAAGCGCCTGCACCGCCATATCATGCGCGGGGTGATGCGCGAGCGCCCCGTGCTGACCAAAGGCCGAGATGGAGCAATAGATGATCGCCGGGTTGATGGCTTTGGCAGCTTCATAATCAAACCCGAGCCGCGCCATCACGCCGGGGCGAAAGCCTTCGACCAGCACATCAGCGCGTGCAATCAATTCGCGCAGCTGCGCTTTGCCGCCTTCGCTTTTGAGATCAAGCACAAGGCTCTGCTTGCCGCGGTTGAGATTGGCAAACCACACCGAATGCGGCGCCCCGCCATAATCGGCAAAAGGCGCCTGATCGCGCGCCGGATCGCCCGCGGCAGGCTCCACCTTGATCACCTCGGCGCCGTGATCGGCCATCATCACCGTCATCATCGGACCTGGCAGAAACTGCGTAAGGTCAACCACAGTGATCCCGGAAAGCTTGCCCATATCCCCCTCGTGCACCGATCAAATCACGCCGGAGCGGCGGAATCCGGCAATCTCCTCGGCGTCAAACCCGAGTTCGGCCAACAAGGCTTCGCTATCAGCGCCCAGCAGCGGCGCTGCGCGATTGGGTGGACGCTGGCCATCGAATTTGAGCGGACTTGCGAGCACTTTGAGATGCGGATTGTCAGGATGGGCAACTTCGTCCCGCATCCCGATTTCTTCAAGCCAGAGATTATCGAGCGCAGCGCCCAGCGTATAGACCGGGGCGACCGGCACAAAGCCTGCGAGCAATTCCTGCCAATAGGCCATCGGCTGCGTTGAGAATTCGGCATCGAGCAGCGCGGTCAACTCCTCGCGGTGGGCAAGACGATCGGCATTGGTGGCAAAGCGCGGATCGCCCTTGAGGTCATCGCGGCCCATCCGAGTGACCAGAATATCCCAGAATTTGGGCAATTGGCACATCACGAACATCCAGCCATCTGCTGCCTTGAACATCTGGCTGGGAGTGGCGGTGGGATGCGCGCTGCGCGGTGTACGCTGGATTTCATCGCCGTGGTTCATGTACCACAGCGCGGGATAGCTGGTCTGGTGGAGCGCAGCGGAGAGCAGATCGGTGTCGACATCGCGGCCCTTGCCGCTCCTTTGCGCATCGACCAGCGCACCGAGCAGCCCGATGCAGAAGATCGTGCCGGTGATGAAATCCACCATGGAAAGCCCCATGCGCTGCGGCTCACCGCCGGGTTCACCGGTGATCTGGCAATAGCCGGCTTCGGCCTGCATCAGGTAATCATAGCCCGGCCACTTGGCGCGTGCATTGTCGCGCCCATAGGCGGAAAGGTGCGCGCAGACGATCGCGGGGTTCAGATCTTTCAGAGAAGCATAATCCAGCCCCAGCCGGGCAGGCAGATCGCCGCGCATATTATTGGCGACCACGTGACAGGTCGGCACAAGGCGGCGCAGGATCGCTTGCCCCTCGGTGCTGTTCAGATCGAGAGTGAGCGAGCGCTTGTTGAGGTTGAAGCTCTGGAAATAGGTGCTCTCGCCCGGCCTCAGGAAATGCGGACCGACAGCGCGCGCGGTATCCCCGCCGCCGCGCCGCGTGCCGTCAGGGCCGGGCGAGCCGGGCGGCTCGATCTTGATCACCTCTGCGCCCATTTGCGCAAGGAACATCGTGCCATAGGGCCCGGCGCCATACTGCTCGGCGCTGATGATGCGAAAGCCGGCTAGCGGAAGGGTCATGCGCTGCCTGCCCGCCTAGATGCGGTTTTCGTTAAGGTGTTGCTTGGCGATAATCATGCGCTGCATCTCATTGGTGCCCTCGCCAATGCACATCAGCAGGCTGTCGCGATAGTAGCGCTCGATGTCATATTCCTTGGAATAGGAATAGCCGCCATAGATCCGCATGGCTTCCTGGCTGTTTTCTACAGCGGCTTCCGAGGCAAAATATTTCGCCATGCCCGCTTCCTTGTCGCAGCGCTCGCCCCGGTCATAGGCTTCGGATGCATCGAGCGTCAGCAATCGCGCCGCGCGCGCACGCGTAACCATTTCGCCAAGCTTCAACTGGATCGCCTGATGCTGAGCAATCGGCTTGCCCATGGTCTCGCGCTGCTGGGCGTATTCAGTGGCAAGACGCAGGCTGCCTTCGGCCAGCCCCACGCCGCGCGCGGCCACATTAATGCGGCCAAGTTCAAGCCCGCCGGTCGCCTGAAAGAAGCCCTGCCCTTCCACGCCGCCGATAAGCTGATCGGCGGGAATGCGATAGTCTTCCATGATGAGTTCAGCAGAATCGATGCTCTTGTAGCCCAGCTTGTCGAATTTTTTACCGGTGCTGAGCCCATCTCGCTTGTCAGCAATAAACAGGCTCATCCCCTTATACCGCGGCTCGGCGGCAGGATCGGTTTTCGCGAGCAGGGCAAAACACTGCCCGTTCAAGGCATTGGAAATCCATGTCTTGGTGCCGTTGAGGATATAGTCGCCATTGGCGTCCTTGCGCGCGATGGTGCGGATCGCCTGCAAATCGGTGCCCGCGTTCGGCTCGGTCAGCGCCAACCCGCCGCGAATTTCGCCGGTTGCGAATTTGGGCAGCCACTTGGCTTTCTGCTGGGTTGTGCCGAAGCGTTCAACCGCTGCCGCCATGATAAGATGCGAATTGAAGATGCCGGTGATCGCCATCCAGTAGGATGAAATGCGCATGACGATTTTGGCATAGGTGGTAGCGGGCAAGCCCAGCCCGCCATATTCCTGCCCGATGGTGGCGCCGAACAGGCCCATCTCGGCCATCTGCTCCACCAGCTTTTCCGGCCAGATATCATTGTGGTCATGATATTTGATCACCGGGATCACTTCACGTTCAAGCCAGCGATCAATCGCGTCCATGAAGGCGCGTTCTTCCTCCGGATCAATCGTGCGCAGCGGGGTTTCGAGATGGGCAGCGGTCGCCATGTCAGGCTCCTGAAAGTAGGTTTGGTGAATGAGAATGTGCAGTAGGGTCAGTCATCAAGGTTGCCGAAGCCGCGTTTCCAGACCAGCACAGATCGCTTGTAATGGGCCACGATCACGCCATGCTGGTTCATCGCGGTGGTCTTGAAAGTCACAATGCCCTGTCCTTCGCGGCTTTTGCTCTCGCGCTTGTCGAGCACTTCGCTTTCGCAATAAAGCGTATCACCCACGAACAGCGGCTTGACCATCCGAACCTCATCCCAACCCAGATTGGCGATCGCCTTCGCGCTGGTGTCCGAAACACTCATGCCAGTCATCAGCGCGATGGTGAGCGGGCTAACCACCAGCGGCTTGCCGAATTCGGTGTTCTTCGACAGCTCATAATCGAAATGGGCCGGATGCGTGTTCATGGTGAGCAGAGTAAACCACACATTGTCCGCGTCCGTGATGGTGCGCCCGGGCCGATGTTCATAGACATGACCGACCACGAAATCGTCGAAATAGCGCCCTTGCGTCTCGCGGAAACGACCAGGGGCAACTTCGATACAGCCATCACGCATTGGTAAGCTCCTCATGGCGCGCGATCAGCGCGCGGTAGTGTTTGATGATCGGGGCTTCGAGCATCTTGCCCTGAAACCGGATGGCCTGCTCGCCGCCCTCGGCATAGGCCTGGACGGCCGCACGGGCCTCTTCGACTTGCGCAGGCGAAGGCGCAAAAGCCGCGCGGATCGCGTGGATCTGGCGCGGGTGGATCGCGGCCTTGGCAGCAAAGCCCAATGCGCGGGCGCAGGCCGCTTCCTCAGCCAGCCCGGCATCATCATCAAGCCGGACAAAGGGCACATCGATCGCAGGCTTCCTCGCCTCGGCGCAGGCCAGGATGAGCTGCTGTCGCGCGGCGAGCAAAGGCTCCCATGCAAGCTCTACACCCAGCTCGCCTGAAAAATCCCCGCCGCCGAACATCACCGCAGCGGTGCGCGAGTGACCGGCAATATCGAGCGCATGGCGCAAGCCCCTGGGCGTTTCGATCAAGGGAACCAGCGCCGGACAGCGCTCACCCAGCGCGCCTGCAATCACGCCAAGCTCAGCGGCATTCTCGACCATTGGCACAAGCATCATGTCAGGCAGCACCGCAGCATCAACAAGCGCTGCAAGATCGGCAATCCCGGCCGCTGTTGCCACGCCATTGACCCGGATTGCCCAGCCTGCACCATCCTGTGCGATCTGGGCAAGTGCGGCTGCACGCGCGGCTTGCTTGCCATCGACAGCAACGGCATCTTCAAGATCAATCACCGTCAGATCAGCCCCGCCCGCTTTCGCCTTGGCGAAACGATCAGGCCGCGATCCCGGCACAAACAGCAGGCTGCATGGCGTGAACATGGCGATACTTGAAAGGCCCCTTACCCAATGCGTCAAGCGCGTAAATCAGGCCTTCACAATTTGTCCGGACAAATCTAAAGTCAAGCTAGAAATTTGCAATTTGTCCGGACATTTTGGCATCGGTCCAAGCGCAAATCTGCTGAGGAGGAAAAGAAATATGAAATTCACGCAATCACTGATGATGTCCGTCAGCCTCTTGGCTGCCGGCTTTGCCGCTCCTGCCGCAGCCCAGATGCTCGATCCTGCCAAGCCGGAAGACGCTGTGCAAATCTCCAAGCGCTTGCAATGCGGTGTGTCGGAAGACAAGCCGGCGGTCTATCATTGGTCAGGCAATATCTATGGGCGCAGCCCGGGCCAGCCGGACAAGCTTTTGTTCAAGGGCGAAGGCATGAACATCCGTCGCTGTGTGGAAGTCACCGATCCCAAGCAGGGCAAGGGCTGGCGCTTGGTGAGCCGCGAAGTCATGCTGATGCTCGATCCGGTTACCGGCGAGGTGCTGCGCGAATGGACCAATCCCTACACCGGGCAAAAAGTCGAGGTGATGCACATCCACAATGATCCGGTGAACGGGCGGCCCAATTTCCCGATTGGCAGCGATGGCAAGCCCTACAAAATCAGCAGCCTGCGCGAATCTGGCCCGTGGGTGTTCATGCCCTTCGAAGCGCCGCTGTTTTACACCAACCCGCTGCAGGGCGAGTATCAGAAGTATGTCGGCGGGACCTATCACGCCATGGAGATTTTTGATTTCGCCGCACTGAAGAGCGAACTCTACAATTCCAAGACCCCCACCGCCTATCCCATGGTGAGCTGGGTGCGGGTGTCGCAGTGGGCACCATGGATGGAAATGGGCGACAGGCCCGGCCAGATGGTGTTCAATGCCATGGGGCGCAAGCTGCCCGGTGGCTTCGAGGAATTGCCGGCTGTTTTGAAAACCGAAATCCGGGCCAATTACCCGATCTATGAGGACGCCCCGCCCAAGGATGACGCGCGCCCCAACGAGACCACCTGGAGCAAGTTCAAGACTCTGATGGACGCGAAGAAAGCGCAATGATCATGCCCGCCCTCTCGCGGCGCGGTGTGCTGGCGGGCAGCTCGGCGGCGCTTGTCGCCGGGCTCGCGCCGCGAAGCGCATGGAGCGCGACCACGCAGGATGTGGTGGTGATCGGGGCTGGTCTTGCGGGGCTGCACACGGCATGGCTGCTTGAACAAGTGGGCCTCAAAGTGACTGTGCTTGAGGCTGAGCGGCGGGTTGGCGGACGGCTTCACACGCTTGATGATCTGCCGGGAAAACCTGAGGCAGGCGGCATCCAGATCGGCCAGAGTTACCGGATCCTGCGCGGCATTGCGGCGCGGGTGGGCGTGGCGCTGGACGAGGATGCTGGCGCTGGTGTCGGCGCGGTCGGATCTTCGGCAGCTTTGCTCCACATCAATGGACAAACCTTGCGCGCCGAGGACTGGCCAACGTCGAGCGCCAACCAGCTCGTTGGCGCCGAGCGCGCTGTGCCGCCCTTTGCGCTGGCCGGATTCTACGGCCGCGCCTTGCCTGTGCTGGACACTCCGGCAAGCTGGCTTGATGCGCCAGCGTCTGGCCAGGACATCAGCTACGACGAGGCTTTGCGGCAGGCAGGGGCTAGCGCTGAGGCGCGGCGACTGATCGATAGCAATATGAATGGCAACACTCTTGCCGGGATCTCCGCACTGTCGCTTGCGCGTGCTGTCGCGCTGCGGCGGGCCGGACCGGGGCCGACGCTCACTGTGCGCGGTGGCTCGCAGCGTCTGCCCGAGGCGATGGCCGGCGCGCTCACCGGTGATGTGCGGCTTGGCGAGAACGTGCGGGCCATCCGCGCATCGGCAAGCGGGGCGGAAGTCATCACGGACGACGCCATCATCGCCGCGCGCCATGTGGTGTGCACGATTCCCTTTGCCGCGCTGCGCGATGTGCCGATCGAGGCGGACCTGCCGCCGGCCATGGCAGAAATGATCGCGGCCCTGCCCTATACCCGCGCGACTTTTGCCTACATCGCGGCAAAACAACCCTTCTGGCGCGATGATGGCGGCCCGGAGACAATCTGGAGCGATCACCCGCTGATCGGGCGCATCTTTGTTCTGGACGATCAGCCCCCAATGCTGAAGTTGTGGACTTTCGGTGCCGGGGCCGATGCGCTTGACCGCATGGGAGAAGCGCGCGCTGCACAGACGCTGATCCCGCTGATCGAACAGATCCGCCCCTCAGCGCAAGGACAGATCACCGGACTTAAGCTGTTCTCATGGCAGGCCAATCCCCATGCGCGGGGCATTTATCATCATATCGGCACCGGTCAGGCCAGCGCGCTTTCGGCGGCAATCCGCTGGCAGGGCAGCCGGTTGCACTTTGCCGGCGAACATCTCGGCCCCGTCGCGCAAGGCATGGAAGGCGCGCTTGAAAGCGCCGAACGAGCTGCGCAGGCCATCCTTGCCCAAGCCTGATCTGCGCTACTGCGAAAAACGAAGGGCGGGAAAGCTTGTCAGCTTTCCCGCCCTTGCAGTCCCCTGGGGAGAGGAATTGATCAGAACCGCAGTTCGGTGATCACACCAAAACGACGCGGCGGACGCAGACCAGCGGTGAAATTGCGGCGCAGATCGCGGTTGGCATCGGCATAGCGGATCAGCTGGCTGACCGCTGTTTCATCAAACAGGTTGCGGACGAAGAACTGAACGCGGAAATTGCCATTCTGCGCGCCCAGTCGGACATCGGAAACGATCGAGTCTCCTGTCTCGGCAAGGTTGTGAACCTGCGCAAAGCTGCTGGAAAGCAGGTAGGCATTGATACCTGCAAAGCCCTGCCAGCCCGAATTGCCGATATCGCGGCGATAATCGAGATCGACGAACACCGTGTGCACTGGTGCGCGCGGCAAGCGCTTGCCGGTAAGATCGCCGAACAGCGGCTGACAACCTGCCACAGCGGGGAATTGATCGCCGGTTGAACAATTCACCAGCCCATCATCTGCCACATCATTCAAAACGCCCTGATTTTCGTCAAAGCCGTTGCGGAAAGTGCTGTCGGCATAGGCATAGTTGGCAGTGAGAGTCAGTTCACGCGTCGGGCGCAGCAAGATCTCCAGCTCAAGGCCATTGATGCGGACATCACCTGCATTGTTGATCGCCGAGACTTGTTGCGGAGCTTGCGGCGGATTGATCACCTCAACCGGCTGGGTCAATTGGTACCCATCGATATTATTATGGAACAGGGCCAGATTCACGAGGATCTTGCCGTCCATGAAAGTGTTCTTGGAACCGATTTCAAACGACGAGACACTTTCGGCCCCAAAGGTTGCCCGGCCCACCGAAATGGCAGCCGGTCCGTTGAAGCCGCCCGGTTTCTGACCTTCGGCATATACGCCGTAGAGCAAGTTATTCGGGGTGATCTTGTAATCAACTGTCACGCGCGGCAGGAACTGCTTGAAGGTGGCCTCGGCGCTGACCGGAGCGCCGATATTGCCCGCTGCAACAGTCGCTGTCTGCGCCAGAGTGCGGATGCGTTCTTCCTGATAGCGCCCCTCGGCACTGACCGAGAGTTTATCCGTCAGATCGTAGGAAATTGAACCAAACACCGCGATGTTGCGGATGTTGTCCTGCGCATTGTTGCGGCTTTCCTGCAAAGTTCCAAGCGGGAACGGCGGGCCAAGGATCGGCGTGAGACAGCGTGCCAGCTCAGCACACAGCGCCTGGCGGGCGGCGATCATGTTCGCGTTTGCCTCCGCCTGTGCGCCGGGCGGCAGGTTGCGATTGTCGGTCGAGAAGCTGTCCTGGTTCCAGTAGAAACCGCCGAGCAGGAAACGCGCGCGATCGGTGCTGTATTGCAGGCGCAATTCCTGCTGCCAATCGGTTCGCTTGGACTCGTTGGAGAAGGAGAAATCTGTCTGCGAACTGGCAAAGCCAAACGGCACCTGCGGCGCTGTGGGTGCACCAAGGGGAATGCCGGCAAAGATCACACCCTGAAAGCGGTTGGGCGAATAGTCGCCATCGGTGCGTTGTACCGATTTGCGGCTGTTGTAACCGGTCAGAGAAGTCAGGGTCAGATTGTCCGTCAGATCAATGTCGATGGTCAAACCAGTGTTCCAGGTGTCAAGCGCATTACCCACAAATTCACCAGCAAACTGCTCGGAATAATCGCTCGACACTGGGCGCGGCCGGATGACTCCGCAGAAATAGCGGCCCTGACCTCGATACAATCCGCCCACATCAAACAGGCAGTTGTTGTCGTTGGCGTCAGTTGCAAAAATTGCTGGCTGACCATCCCGGGTCCGCGTGTAATTGCCGCGCAATCCGACCCGCACCGAACCACCATCATCATATTTGAGCATCGCAAAACCCGATTGGGTTTCCTGAACGCCGATCGGAGTGCCATCAAACTGGTTGGTGAACAGGCCCTCGTTCTTGAAATAGCGCCCGCCCATGATGATGCCCAACCCTTGGGCAATCGGACCGGACACATTGGCAGTAATGTCGTAGGTCGTTCCCTCGGCCACTTCGGCCTGAACGCGGCCACGCCAGCGATCCGTGGGGGTTTTGGAGATGATGTTGATCGCGCCCGAATAGGTGTTGCGGCCATAGAGCGCGCTTTGCGGACCCTTGACCACCTCAATTCGGTCAATCGTGTCAATGTCATAGTCAGCAATTGAGCCGTTGAAATAAATGCCGTCGATGAAGAAGGCTACACCGGAGTCGCCAAGGAGATTGGCTTGCCCGCGGATTACCGGACGTGTGAAGTCACGGCCAAAGCTGTCATCGAAAACGAGGCCTGCGGTGGCACGGGTGAGATCGGTGATCGAGTTGAAGCCAAAGCGATCAATCGCATCAGCAGTAACCACCGAAACCGCCAGCGGCGCTTCCTGCAAGCGTTCTGCCGTCTTGCGAGCGGTGACGACGATTTCATCGGCCCCGATCATCGCGGTGTTGGACTGGCGAGTGGCGCTGCCCCCATCCTGATCAACATCCTGTGCTGCGTCCTGCGCCATCAACGCACCGGATGTCAGCGCGCTGGCTGCGAGAAGAACGCTGCGCATCATAATCTTCATGCTTTACCCCCTCTTGGTGTCACAATCGCGCCCAAAGCGCGCTCCCGTTGTTGTATAATTCGCCGGGTTGAAAAATTTGTCCAGACAAATTTTGTCGCAGAACTGAAACTATCCCCACTAGGTGTGGCGCCGCCGCCACGCTGCAGGGGTGCTAAAAGGGCTTCACATTGCCCAGAAAGGCCGTGATCAACAGCAACAGATAGACCGCCCACACCCACACTCGCGTGCGATCCATGGTGCGGCGCAGCGGGATTTCGGTGGCGTCGCTTGAGCCTTGCTGAAGCACCGCGGCAAGCTGTGCGCCGACTGGCTTGAAGGTGATGTCGATCATGATGGCCGCCACAAAAATCAGCCCGAACATCAACGCTTTCATAGCCAGCCACAGGGGGGCGAGCGGAGCGCCGAGCAACAGGCTGTGCGCTCCCAAACCAAGGTAGAAGCCACCGATCAGCCAACGCAACCAGCCTTCGATGCGGCGATTGCGCGCAGCGCGCGGGGTCATGTCATGATGGTGCGAATCCCACACCAGCCAAAGCCAGAAAAGTCCCACACCCCAAGCGCCCCACAACAGCGCAGGCGGAACCGCCCACCAACTGCCCGCAGCCACCACGCTCAGCGACAAGGGCACCATCAGCGCCCAGGCGCTGCGTGGCACCATATCAACCTCCACCAGCAGCTTCAAAAGAGCAATGCGCTGATCGAGCGTGTAGGTTTCGCGGCGGCGAAAATGCTGACCAAGCATAAACACCCCGACATCGGCCCCTAACCACAGCACAAACAGGAGCAAGTGCCCGTAAACCAGCAGAGAGTAAGCATAATCCTGCATTCGTGACCTCGCCTGAAGATGAATGAATCTTACCCGGTGCGCACGTCCTGAGACAGATTCGCACAATTTGTCTGGACAAATTGCATTTCTCCGCTTGACAAGCAAGCATTTGTCCGGACAACTTTGTGTCATGCAGGGGGAACACCGCTGCCACGGCAATCGCCGGGCAGGATTCTGGGGTGTTTTCATGAAGGGGCTTGTTCACGATGACTTATGCGCACTCTCTTCGTTATCAGCCAGCGCGGCGCGGCTCTTTTGGGCTGCGTGCACTGGCCGGCATGACTTCCATTTTCGCGCTGGCCGCCATGCCGGGCGTTGTCGCTGCACAAGAGACCGATGATCCGGTAGCCGAGCCCGAACGAGAGCGTGGCATCACTGACATCATCGTGACCGCGCAACGCCGCGCTGAAAGCGCACAGGACGTACCGATTGCAATTTCGGCTTTCAGCGAGACCGAGCTTGCTCGCCGCGCGGTGCTCAATGCGCTGGATGTGGCGCTGTTCGTCCCCAATATGGTGGGGATCAACAACACCGGGCTTGGTACCGCCAATGCCTATTACATCCGCGGTATCGGCAGCACCGAGACGATCGCGACCTTCGACCCGCCCGTGGGCACCTATGTCGATGACATTTATCTTTCGCGCCAGAACGCCAACAACCTGATGCTGTTTGATGTGAACCGCCTCGAAGTGTTGCGGGGCCCTCAAGGCACTTTGTTCGGACGCAACACCACAGGCGGCGCGGTGAGCGTGCATCTCAATCAGCCCAAGAACGAGATCGGCGGCTATGCCGAAATCGGTTACGGAAGCTACGATCAGTTCCTTGCCCGCGCGTCGATCAACCTGCCGCTGTCCGACAGTTTTGCCGCCAGCGTTTCGGGGTTCTGGATGGCGGACGAAGGGTTTGCCCAGAACACTGTCAGCGGCGAGCGCACCAACCGCAGCAACAACTGGGGTGTGCGCCTTGCGCTGCGAGGTGAACTGGCGTCATGGGCGCGCTGGAACGGATCTTACATCCACACCGAATCGGAATCCGACAACGTCCTCAATTTCGCCTGCAACCCAGCACAGCCCACCCAGTGCGATGGGCGTTTTTCCACCACTGGCCTCACGCGCGGCGGCAATTTCATCAGTCCAACTTTCGGCCCCCTGATGTCGGGGCGCAAATCCGGTTTTGGTGGTGGCAACACAGCGAGGATGGATTTCGTCTCGTCGAATTTCGAATTCGATCTTTCCCCCGACTGGTCGGTTAATCTCATCACCGGCTTTGTGAATATCGGCCAGCAGTTCGCCATCGACTTTGCCGATGGGCGCGCGCTGCCTTCAGTTGCCAATCCCGTTCCTCCGGTCATTGGCTTTACGTTTGGCGGGTTCACCATCGCCAATGATGGCAAGCACAACCAGTTCACTCAGGAAATCAAATTCAACGGTTCGATTGCGAACGGGTTGATTGATGTGGTGGGCGGCGTCTTCTACTTCAAAGAAGACAACCGCACCGATTTTGCCGATATTTTTTCGCTTAATCTTGGACCGGGTCCGTTTGCGCTGCCGGATGGTTTCCCGCTGCTGTTGGCGGATCGCACTCTCGACAACACGGTCGAGGCCTGGGCGGGCTATCTGCAGGCCGATGTGAACCTGACCGACCGCTTCACCGTCACAGCGGGCATCCGCTACACCGACGAAACCAAGACCTTTGACATTCGTGACAATCGTCCGCGTCTGGCGAGTGGCCTGTGTCAGGCACCCAACCAGTTTGGTCCTTCGGTCTGCATTGACACAGCCAATCTGGTCGCACCCAATGGCCGGCAAATCCCCACCCAGCAGACCGCGAGGCTGTGGACCCCGCGCTTTGCAGTGAATTATCGGCCGAGCGATGAAGTGCTGCTGTTTGCCTCGGCGACCAAAGGCTTCAAATCGGGCGGCTGGAACGCGCGCGGAACGGCGCCGGGTGAATTGCTGCCGTTCGGGCCGGAACAGGCGTGGAGCTACGAGGTGGGCGCGAAGACCGATCTGTTCGGGCGCCTGCTGCGCCTCAACGTGACGGGCTTCTGGCTGGATATTGAGGATTTGCAGACACCCTCGGCCTTTGTGCGGCCTGATGGCTCGCTGGCGTTCCTTACCGGCAACTTTGCTGATTACCGCAACCGCGGGGTGGAAATTGATCTCACCGCACAGCCGGTGCGCGGGCTCAACCTGTTTGCGGCCGTTGGCTATCAGGACGATCAATACCGGATTGATCGCAACGCTCCGCCGATCGATGCTTTCGGGTTCCAATCGGTTGCCGCCCAGCAGGCCTCGTGTCAGGCCCAATTGAGCGCCGGATTGATCCCCAATGCAACAGGTGCGAGCAATGCCGCGGCCTGCGGGGTCGGCATTGTTACCCCCACTGGCGAGATCGCAACACCGGTGCGCACTCCCGATTGGACGGTGGCGATTGGCGCAAGCTACGATGCCGAACTGAGCCGCACTCTCACTCTGACGCCCTCAATCAATGGCAGCTGGCGCAGTGAAAGCGAGGTTGGCACCAGCAATGTGACGCTGTTCGATCAGGCGGTGACAGGACCAACCGGAGTGGTTTTCCCGTCGAACACCCAGGGTCTCGGCAATCCGATCAACCCGCCGACCGGCTCCCTGAGCCCGGCGCGCTGGATCGTCAACGCAGCGCTCACGCTTGCCAGCATGGATGGCTGGTCGTTGGTGGCAGAATGCCGCAACTGCCTTGATCAGGAAGCAATTGAATCCTCGCTGGCAAATTTCAGCTATCTCAATCCTCCGCGCACTTTCCTGCTGCGGGCAAAATACAGTTTCTGATCTTGTCACTGCGCAAACGAGGGGCAGACCCACATCTTATGATATCTAGGCTTGCCCCTCGTTCAGTATTGTTGAAATCCCGCCGACCCGCCCCGGCGCGATTGTCGCTTGCAGGGCGAACTTGAGGTGGCGGGCAAAACGACCGCAACTGCGCCTGACGCTGCACGTGACTTTGTGCTCGTTCATGGCGCATGGCACGGCGGCTGGTGCTGGGAGGAGGTTGGCGCCCGGCTGGAGGCAGCCGGACACCGGGTTCATTGCCCGGCCTTGCCCGGCCTTGCCGAGCGTGCCGGGGAACTCACCGCCGATTTGGGCCTTGCCGATCACATTACCAGCGTGATCGACTTTGTCGGCAGGCACAAGCTGAGCGATTTCGTTCTCGTGGGTCATTCCTATGGCGGGATGGTAATCACCGGCGTCGCCGATGTGATGAAGCATCGCATTGCACACATCGTCTATCTTGATGCTGCCGTGCCGCACCACGGCGAGAGCATGGTGAGCTACGGCGAACCGCGCCCGCCTGAAGTGATTGCCGCAAGCGTTGCTATGGTGCGTTCGCTCGCACCCGATGGTGTCGCCATGCAGGCCTTGCCACCCGAGGCGCTGGGCGTGCCGGCCGATCATCCGGCGCACACATTGCTCCAGGCGCGCATGACACCGCACCCGCTCAAGACGTGGCTTGATCCGATCGCGTTGTTACACGGCGGACCGCGCGATCTGCCGCGCACCTATCTGCTGTGCACGTCCCCAATGCTCGAACACAGCCAGTTTGCCCACATCGCCCGCCTTGCCGCTGTCGATCCCGAATGGCGCTATGGCGAGATCGCGAGCGGCCATGAAGCCATGCTCACCGCACCAGACGAAGTCGCGCAGCACCTGCTGGACACTGTCCGGGGGCTACGGCACGATACCACCGAGCAACAGGATTATCCCAAAGCCATGAGAACGCATCTGTGACTTCAGCTCAAGCCAACAGCACTGCCGAACGCGGCGAGTTCGCGAAGGGCTGGAAAGTTCTGCTCGCCGGGCTCCTAGGCGTAATGTGCGGGGCCTCACCCATCCCTTACAACGTGATCGGCTTTACCGCCGGACCCCTGCGCGAGGAATTCGGCTGGACGCAGACGCAGGTGCTGATCCCGATCACGATTTTCGGCGTGATCGCAGCGCTGCTTGCGCCGCTATTCGGGTGGATGGCGGATCGCTATGGCGTGCGGCGGGTGGCCTTGTGGTCGCTGTTTGCTTTCGGCCTTACCTTCGCCGCGATTGGCCTTACCCCCAGCGGTGATGGCGCTGCGATCCTGCCGATCTATTATGGATTCTGGGTCGTCGTAGGGCTTGTCGGCATCGGTTCGACCCCTGTCACCTGGACCCGCGCGATCAATCTTTGGTTTTTCAAACATCGCGGCCTGGCGCTTGGTATCCTGCTGATGGGCACCAGCCTTGCCGCCATGATTGTGCCCAAGATCGCGGTGTGGGCAATCGAGGCCTATGGCTGGCGCGCGATGTTCGGGATTGTCGCATTGTTTCCCGCAGCAGCATTAATCATCGCCTTTTTCCTGTTTCGCGAACCGCGCGAGGATGAACGGCCCAAAGCCATCGCCAGCGTTTCGGGACGGCTTACGGGCGTAACGCTGGGCACTGCGCTCAAGGATTATCGCTTCTGGCTGATCTGGCTGTCGATTGCGCTGATTGCGACGGCCTTTGGCGGGGCCTTTATCAATATGCCCACGATCCTGGGGCTGAGCGGCGTCGATGCCAACACTGCAGCCAGTGTCATGGGCGTGCTGGGGATCGGGATCTTCGTGGGCCGCCTGCTGACAGGCGCCCTACTCGACCGTTTCTGGCAAGGGTTCGTCGCTTTCCCGCTGCTGTGCCTGCCTGCCATCACCGCATGGATCCTGCTGGGCGACAACCTAACCTTCCCGATGGCTGCGCTTGCCGGGTTTCTTCTCGGGTTTGCGGCAGGTGCCGAAAGCGATCTGATTGCCTATCTCGCAGGCCGCTATTTCGGGATGGCCAATTACGGCAAGATTTACGGGATGCTTTACATGCCTTTCGGCCTGTTCTCCGCTGCTTCCCCGATCATCTATGCCCAGGTCTATGATCGCACCGGCAGCTATGATCCGATCCTTTGGGTGGCGATGGGGATGTTTGTGGCAGGCGGCGCGGTGCTGCTGTTTCTGGGCCGCTACCCCGAAAACCTTCCCGAACCGGCAGCACCCTTGGCCGGTGCTGCCACAATGGAGCCTGCATGATGACAAGTGTTGCAACCAAGACAACAGCCGACAACCCGCTTGCCGCTTTGGACGCGGCGGTCAGCAATGCCGCCTTGCTGACCGATACGGCGAGCCTTGCGCTGTTCAGCCATGATGTCCTGTCACAAGGCAAGGCTCCGCTGGCCGTGTTTCGTCCGGCAAGCGTTGAGGAACTCGCGGCAGGGATCGGCGCTGCCACCCGCGCCGGCATCGCGATTGTCCCGCGTGGCGGAGGCATGAGCTATACAGGCGGCTACCTCTACACAGGTGGGCCGCATGTCCTCGTCGACACCGGCGCGCTCGACAGGATTGTTGAAGTTAACGAGACGGACCTCACCGCGCTGGTTGAAGTCGGCTGCACCTGGGAAGCGCTCAATGCAGCGCTTGGTGCCAAGGGCCTGCGAGCGCTCGCGTGGGGCACGCTCTCGGGCATTCGCGCCACGATCGGCGGCGGGATGAGCCAGAACGGCACCTTCTGGGGCGCACGCGGCGGCACAGTCGTTGATGGTGCGATCAGTTTCGATGTGGTGCTGGCCGATGGGCGGGTGGTTTCGACAGGTTCGGATTTCTTCCGCCCCTATGGCCCTGATCTCACCGGCTTGTTCGCTGCCGATTGCGGCGCTTTCGGGGTCAAGGCACGGGTGCGTTTGAAGCTGGTCAAAGCGGCGCGCGCCCATGCTTACGGCTCTTTCGCCTTTGCCAGCCACGAGGGGCTTCTGGGCGCGATGAGTGCAATCGCGCGGAGCGAGCTGGCGTCCGAAAGCTTCGCCTTTGATCCCTTCCTGCAAAGCCAGCGGATGAAGCGCGATTCGCTCACCAGCGATGCCAGGCAGCTCGGCAACATGATGAAGGCAGAGGCTAAGGCCGGCGGCGTGCTGAAAGCGCTGACAGGCGCGGCCAAGGTGGCTCTCGCCGGGCGTTCCTTCCTCAAGGACGTGCCCTTCAGCCTCCACTGCATCGCTGATGGCCGTCACCAATCGGGTGTTGATGCCGACATGGCCGAGATCACCGCCATCGTGCGCGAACACGGCGGCGAAGTGGTGGAAAATTCGATCCCCAAGATCCTGCGCGCCAACCCCTTCCCCCCGCCCAATTCGATGCTGGGGCCGGGCGGCGAACGCTGGGTTCCGGTGCATGGCTTCCTGCCCCATTCGCGGCTGGTGCAGGCGTGGGACGATCTGCAGGCGCTGTGGGATGCCCATGCTGAGGACATGGCGCGGCTAAAGGTCGAAACCGGCGCGTTGCTGGCGGCCACTGGGCGTTCTTCCTGCCTCATTGAACCGGTGTTCTATTGGCCGGGCGAACGGAATCCGCTGCACCAGCACGCCATCGAACCAACCCACCTCGCTCGCCTGCCACGCCTTGCCAATGATGATGCGGCGAACGCGCTGGTCGATCACTTACGCGGTGAAGTGATCAAGGTGTTTCAGCGGCTCGGCGCCATTCACCTGCAAATCGCGCGGACCTATCCGCTCAAGGATGGACATAGCCCCGCCGCGTGGGAAATGCTGCGTGCCGTGAAGGCCCATGTCGACCCACAAGGCCTGATGAACCCCGGCGTGCTGGGGCTGTAAGGCCGGCGTGCGGGGAGAGCTTGACCGCCGCCGAGCGCTTGCTGCCGGCCTGTGCGCCGGAGTGATCGCCAGCACCCGCGCCGAAGCCCTCTTTGCAAAGGATGATGAAGTGACCGATCCTGCCCCCTTTTCGGCCATGGCGCTGCAAGTGACGGCGCGTTCACTGGAACGCCTGCCCGATACCGCCACGGCGCGCGCCGCGATCCTTGCCCATATTGCCGAACTGGAAGGGACAATCCGCACCAGTTCGATCTTTGTGCAGCAATATTCGGGCAGCCCGGTCAAACTAGTGGTGCTGCCGGAATATCTCTTCACCTCCTATCCGGGGCGCATTTCCATCCCCGATTTCGCCGCGCGCGTCGGCTTTGCCAAGGATGGGCCGGAATATACAGCGCTCGGCGCATTGGCAGATAAGCTCGGCATTTACCTTGCAGGCAATGCCTATGAGAGTGACGAGGCCTTCCCCGGCTTCTATTTCCAGACCAGCTTCATCGTCGCACCTTCAGGCGAAGTGGTGCTGCGCTATCGGCGGCTTATCTCGATGTTTGCCCCTTCCCCGCATGATGTCTGGGAGGCCTATCTCGACAAGTATGGGCTTGAAGGCGTGTTTCCTGTGGCCCGCACGCCGATCGGTAATCTGGCGGCAATCGCGAGCGAGGAAATCCTCTACCCCGAAATCGCCCGTGCGCTGGCGCTGCGCGGCGCCGAGGTGTTCTGTCATTCCTCATCGGAAATCGGCTCGCCGCTCGCCACCAACAAAGACATCGCCAAGCAGGCGCGCGCCTTTGAAAACCTCGCCTATGTCGTCTCGGCCAACACGGCGGGCATTTCCGGCACGGCGATGCCGCTGGCAAGCGCAGATGGCAATTCTCAGGTGGTGGACTGGAAGGGACGCATCATCGCCCAATCGGGTGACGGCGAGACTTTCACCGCCTTTGCAGGCATTGATTTGGCGGCCTTGCGCAAAGCGCGCCGAACGCCATCCATGACCAATTATCTTGCTCGCCAACGCCCGCACCTGTTCGCCGCAGCCTATGCCGCCGCAGCCGAGCCGTTCCGCGGCCCCGATGGCATGATGGAAGGCGGCACTCCGCAAATCCCCGACCGCGATTATTTCACCCGCGCACAGGCCGAAGTGATCGAGCGCCTTGATAAAGCAGGAATTATCTGATGAAGCACCGCACAGTCAGTGGCAAAATCCGCTACACCTCGATGAAGCCGGGCCGCGAAGGCCAGACGCGCGGACGCGAAAATTTCACCTTTACGCATCACGCCGATGGTTCTGTCATCATGAGCGCGCATTGCGAGATCGAGGAGCCCGATCCCACGGTGCTGCGCAACATCATCTGCCACATCGGGCCGGATCGCAAACCGCACAATCTGCTGGTGCATCTTACGCTGGGCGATGACTTTCTGGGTTCGGGCTGGATGCGTTACGATCAGGCGGCAGGCACCATAACTTGCGAAAGCTACGGCCCCGGCATCGGGCGCAATTCCGAAACCCGCGCGGCGGGCGAATTTGACGCTTTCGGCACCCATCCGGTGGTGGGCGATGGCTTCACCACGCGGCTGCTGGACATTGCCCAAGGCCCGCACCGCCGCCGCCTGCGCTTTTTCCTACCCTCGCCCGATCATCGCGGGGCCACCGCGCCGCAGATCGCCGAGGTGGAGATGGTGATGGAATATGTCGGCGAGGAGGAAAAGACTGTCGAAGCCGGCACCTTCGCCTGCCGTCACTATCGCTATGTCGATGACAGCGCCGAAGGCATGGGGGGCGAGCGTCACCCCGACTTCGATATGTGGGTGACAGCCGATGATGACAGCGTGCTCGTTTATGGCTCAATCGACGGCTACATGATGAACCGCTACGAGTTGGTCGAGCTCAATCGCTGATCCGCACCAGCACCTTGCCCATATGCGCGCCGCTCAGGAGGTGGCGATAGGCAGCAGGCGCTTCCTCAAAGGCAAAGGCGCGGTCGATCACCATGTCGATGTGATGCTGCGCCATCACGCCAAGCGCGCTTTCGATCATCCCGCGATGGCCCGAGGCGATGCCCTTGATCGTGATGTTCTTGCCAATCAGCGCGCCCTGATCGAAATCGGCCTTGTCCTGCGGAGTGCCGGACAAGGCGCCCAGAGTGCCAATGCGCCCTTCGATCCCGGTTGCGGCGAGTGTCTGCCCGAACTGGGCACAGCCGATGGTGTCCACCACCACATCCGCGCCGCGCCCGCCGGTTGCCTCAAGCAGGGCAGCGGCCCAATCGGGGTGCTTGCGGTAATTGATGGCAAAATCCGCGCCCATTGCGCGCACACGGGCGAGTTTGTCCTCGCTCGATGAGGTGATGGCAACCTCGGCGCCCAGAGCCTTGGCCAGTTGCAGGGTATAAAGCGCAACGCCGCCGGTGCCTTGGGTGAGCACCAGATCGCCCGCCTTCGCCTGCCCAAAAGCAACCATCGCGTGCCACACAGTGCCTGCAACAACAGCGGTGCTCGCGGCAGTCGCATCGCTGATCGCAGCCGGAACATGGATGGCTGCTGCTGCGGGCAGAACGATCTTTTCTGCCAACCAGCCATCGCGGGTAACGCCAAGATCGCTCGCAAACACATGGAAGCCATAACCCCCATCCCCCAGCCACGAGGTGAAATTGGCCGCAATCACGCGGTCACCCGGAACGAAGCCGGTAACCCCCTCCCCCACCTGTTCCACCACGCCGACCCCATCGGTGAGCGGTGTGCGGCTTTCGGGAAGCCCCTGCCCATAGGCGCCGCGCAGCACCATCAGATCGCGGTAATTGAGCCCTGCTGCAATCACCCGCACCCTAAGCTCGCCTGGTCCGGCCACAGGATCAGCGATTTCAGCAAGACGCAGATGGTCAATCGCTGCATCCGCATCGATCGGCGCGGCAGGGCGCGGGCCGATCTGCCACGCCTTCATTCTGCCGCCTCCACCTGCGGTTCGCCATGGCCGGAAAAATCCGCAAGGAAGCGCCCCGCCTCCACCCGCCCCGCCATATCGGGGCGCAGCGGCATTTCAGCATAAACTGTCACGGTGTAATCGCCCGCCGCAGGGTTCTGGCGCAGCGGCAGGATCGTCTCCTGATAGACCCGGCTGTTCCAGAAGGCACGCGCGTTGGCGAGGCAGGGGAAGCGCACAGTGAGATTCACATAATCAGGCGGCACATCGCCCTCGAAGACGGCGACGGGCTGCGGCAGAGTGATATAATAGCCGCCAAGGCGCTGATAGATTTCGCTTTCCGCCAGCGCCTTGCCATAGGCCAGCATCCGTTCGCGGTCGAGCGTGCGGCCTGCCACCACCATGTAAACCGGCTTGTCGCAAGTTTCGGGCGCGGGCGCTTCGGGCGCAGCTTGCAGCAGCAGGGCAAGCATCAGGCTCATGGATTGATCCTTTCCTCATCACAGCAGGTGCGCTTCCACGGACGCCCGCCCTGAAACCATTGCCAGGTGCGCGCGCGGCTTTGCCCGTCGGGGGCAATGTTGATCATCTCGACATAGTAGGCACCCGGCACATCGGCGCGGTCGAGCTTGAGCATCAGCGTATCTTCGGCGGTCTGCCAACCATAGCCGCTGAAGCGATTGGTGCGCCACACCAGATGATCGCCCACAAGCCGCCCGCCGAATTGGTAATGCGCCTCGCGGCCATCCTCCCACGCGAGCCAATTGTGCTGGATGTAGTGCCACTCGCCTGCATCGGGAAATTCGCAGTGGGTCTTGGCCCGGTGCGCATCGAGCAAGGCGCCTTCCAGATCATAATGGCGATACCAGCCATCCCACCAGCCTTCATGAAGCAGCATCGCGGGCATGACGGCAGCGAGCGCGGCGCGGTTGCTCATGGAGCGCCCTTTTCGGCATAGGCGGCGAGCGGCAAGGGCGTACCGGTCTGGGCGATCAGCGCCTGTTCGCGCAGGAACCGCAGCATGCCGCTATCCCCGCTGCGGCTGGGGCCGAGGCCCGAACCTTTCCGCGACATATTGGGCGCATCGCTCACAATGCTGGTGAGCGCGCCGTCCTGCAAGGATACCGCGCCTGCTTCCAGCAAGGGCGCAATCGCAGCGGCTTCCTCAAGACTGCCTGCCAGCACCGCAGCGGCAAGGCCATAATCGCTGGCATTAGCAAGCGCGATGGCTTCGGCGATATCGTCATAGAGGGTGACGGGAATGACGGGGCCGAAAGTCTCCTCGCGCATTACCGCCATATCAGGCGTAACATCGCTGAGCACAGTGGGCGCGAGATATTGCCCGCCGCCGAGATTCTCCACCTTGCCGCCCGCCAGCAGCCGCGCACCCTTGGCCAACGCGTCATCGATCTGGGCTTGCACCTTGGCGGCTTGGGCAGGGAAGATGAAGGGGCCGAGTGCGCCGCCCTGCCCCGGCGGAAAGGCCGGACGCACAGCTTTTGCAGCTTGCGCCAGCGCTGCCAAAAAGGGTTCGGCAATGGTGCGGGCGACATAGACGCGCTCAATCGATTGGCACGCTTGGCCGGTGGCGACCACGCTGGCGCGCAGGGCAATCTCAGCCGCCCATGCCGGATCAGCGCTGGCGGTGACAATCATCGGATCCTTGCCGCCGAGTTCCAGATTGGCCGGGATCAGGCGGCGCGCGGCAGCCTCAGCCACCTTGCGCCCCGTCGCGGTCGAGCCAGTAAAGCAGACATAGTCGACCTCCTCGATCAACGCCGCGCCCACCTCCGGCCCGCCAAGGATATAGGCGAGCGGCAGATCAGGGATGCTGGCCGCGATGCGGGCCATGGGGGCAGCAAAGCGCGGAGTGACTTCGGATGGCTTCACCAGCGCAGCAGCGCCTGCCATCAGCGCCGGGACCGCATCGACATGGGAGAGGATCACCGGGAAATTCCACGGCGCAATCGCGCCAAACAGCGGGAAGGCGCTGTAATGGGTGCGGATTTCCACTCCCGAAACCGCCGATGACTTTGGCCCACGATCAAGACCTGCGAAGAGTTCAGGCCCGCGCCGCGCCCAGCGGCGGATGTTGCCGATGCAGCTTTGCACCTCGATCGCAGAGATAGTGTCGCGGCCGGTGTCAATGGCGAGCGCAGCGGCGATCTCGTCTGCCGCGGCCTCGATCGCATTGGCCCATTCGAGTAACACTTCGGCCCGGCCAGCGGGCCCACGCGCTTCCCACACGGATTGCATAGCGCGCAATCGTGCAGCCTCAGCAGCGATCTCGGCGCGGCTGGTGGGAGTGAAGTGGTAATCCACCTCTCCGGTGCGCGGGTTGGTAGCGGCTATCTCAACCATCCTGCTGCTCCTGCTTGTGCCAGTGTGCGATGATCTCCTCGCCGGTCGCAAACCAGCTTTCCGGCCTCTGGCTGATACCCTGGAGCCAGTCTTCAAGCGCCTTGATGCGATAGGGCAGGCCCATGATGTAGGGCGTCAAGTGCACGGGCAGCATCCGCCCCGCCCCGCCTTGCGCTGCCGCCTCGCCCGCCAGCCAGTCAAAGGCATCGGTGAGCGATTCCGCCCAACTATCCGCGCTTTTCTGTTGCACGGTGATGATCTGGCGATCGGACAATTCGTGATTGAGCGGCAGGTTGATAAGGCCGTTCTTGAAAGCATAGGGCAATTCATCATTCACCCAGTCGCAGGTGTAGGTGAGCCCATGCTCTTTGAGCAGATCAGCGGTGTGCCAGCTTTGCTGGCGCGCGATGGAAAGCCAACCGGTGGGCCGCACGCCTGATGCTGCCTCGATCCGCGCCATCGCCTCGCCAATCAACGCGCTTTCCGCCTCGCGGGTGAGTGAGGAATCAATCGTGCCGTTCATGTCGGTGGAGTGCGCGATGATCTCGTGCCCGCCTTCAATTACGGCCGCGACCAGTTCGGGATAGCGCTCGGCAATAGCAGCGTTGGTGGCAAAGCTGGCCTTGACGCCCGCAGCAGCCAAAGCATCGAGCATCCGCCACACCCCCACCCGATTGCCATAATCGCGCGCGGTGTAGTGGCGATAATCGGGATAGGCGGTCTGCATATGGCCGGGGGCTTTGAAGGGGCCTGCCGGCACAATCGGAAACCATTCAAGGCTGACACACAGCCACACCGCAACGCTTGTGCCATCCGGCCAGTGGACGGGCGGACGAGTGTGCAGGCACGACCATTCAAAAAAGTCATGGTCATAGCCGCGGCGGCGATGGGGATATTCGAGATAGGAAGGATCAAGTGCCATCAGCCTTGCCCTCCCCCGGTTTGGCCCCGCCAGTGATCGACAATCTCGCCCGCGCGCGCAATCCACGCCCGGCCATCTGCGGCAATATGGCGCAGCGCTTCTTCAAACGGGCCAATCCGGTGTGGCTGGCCAATCAGATAGGCGTGCAGCGGAATGCACATGACAGTGCCGGAATATTCACCCTCTGCCGCTAGCCGTTCATATTGGCGGATCAGCGCATCGGCATATTCGCGGCCCGACATATTATAGACGAAAAAGCCGTAATGGTCGTTCACTTCAAGGCTGTAGGGGATCGACGCCAACCGCCCCTGTTTGACCTTCACCTCCTGCACCTGATCATCGTGGTAGAGGTCGCAGGTGTAGGTGAAATCATATTGGCTGAGCAGATCAAGCGTGCGCGGCGTGTGGGTGAGCGCGGGCGCCAGCCAGCCACGGATGCGCTGGCCCGTGGCCTCTTGCACAGTGTGGATCGAATCCTCGATGATCGCGCGTTCCTGCGCTTCGTCCATCTCATAGGCATAGCGCGTGTTGTAGATGCCGTGGCTGAAGAATTCCCAGTCGCGCTGGTTGGCGTCCTCAACCACTTCGGGGTGATGCTGGCACAGCGCGACCGACAGGCTGACCGAGCCGGGAAAGCCATGCTTGCTCATCACCTCGGCCATGCGCCAGTGGCTCACGCGGTTCGAATGATCGCGGTGCGCATAGCCGACCACGCTGGGGTGCAAGCTGGGCCATGCCTTGCGAGCAGGGTGCGCAGGCGGATCAATCTCGTAATATTCAAGATTGGGCGCCACCCACACGGCAACGCTTTTGCCGCCGGGCCAAGTGATCTTCGGGCGGCCGCGGTAGGGGTGATAATCGTATAGGTCGGGATCGTGAGGGCGCGGTTCCATCTCAGCGCGCCTCCAGCCAATCAATCACCGCCTGCACCGGCTCGACATCGGCATATTTCAATTGCAAGTCGGTGAGATTGGCGAAGTGATAGCTTTCGTGCTTGTCGGCGCAGGTTTCGATGGGGACGATGGTGCGATAGCCGTGGGACAGCGCATCGACCGCAGTGGCGCGCACGCAGCCCGAGGTCGAGCCGCCGGTTACCACCACCGTATCGACCCGGTGAAAGGTCAGGTAGCTGGAGAGCGGGGTTTCGAAGAACACGCTCGGCATCCGTTTGGTGAATTGCAGATCATCGGGGTGGATTTCGCAGCGCGGATCAAAAGCGTGGCGCGTCGATCCGTATTTGATGTTCTGCAAGGAATCCTCGGTGTCGGTGCGCGTGCCCCATACGCCCGCATCAGCAGCATCGGCCTTGTAAGCGACCCGGCTCCAGATCACCGGCATACCCCGTTCACGCGCCAATCGGCTGATTATATTGATATATTCAATCTGGCGCGGGTCAGTTTCATAGGCGGTCTTGAACAGATCGGTGCGGGTGTAGGCCTGCTGCACATCGACATTCACAATCGCCAGTTTCTCGCCAAAGCCGAACTTGCGCCGCGCCGGATTGGCCATCACTTCCTCGAAGATCTGGCGTGCCGTCTTGCCGTCTTCGATCATCTTCGTGCCAAGCATCGTGCTCTATAACCTCTCATCTGATTCCGCTTTGACAGCCAGTCATAAACGCGGTTATGGGGTTGTCGAGTGAAATTTGTCCGGACAACTTTGAGGCTTCAGGTCTGATGCAGATAACGCGGCATATGCTGATCATTGCGGACACCGGACGGCGCGTGCATTACCGGCGCTGTGGCAAGGGCCCGCCGCTGTTGATGGTGCATCAAAGCCCGCGTTCAAGCGCCGAGTACGAGAGCCTGATGCGAGCGTGGGGCGCACACTTTACCTGTATCGCGCCCGATACTCCCGGCTTTGGGCAATCCGATCCGCTGCCCGGCGATCCCGATATCAACGCCTTTGCCGATGCGTTGATTGAGACGATGGATGCGCTCGGGCTGGGGCCTTGCCCGGCCTATGGCTTCCATTCGGGCGGGATCATTCTGGTGACCGCGCTGAGGCGCGCGAACGCCCGCTTCACCTGTCTTGCGATTGGCGGCTATGCCATCTGGACGGCGGAGGAAATGCGGATTTTTGGCGAGCAATATCTCCCCGAATTTCACCCCAGCGCATACGGCGAACATCTTACCTGGCTGTGGAACCGGATGCTCGAACAAAGCTGGTTCTTTCCATGGTTTGACACCCGTGATGCAGCGCGCCTGAGCGTTGCCCATGCCGATCTTGCGCGGGTGCAGCAGGCGGTGATGGAGATGCTCGATGCAGGCAATGCCTACCGCGCAGGCTATGGCGCGGTGCTGCGCGCCCCGCGCGACATCCCGCCGCCTGACGCAGCGACGCCGCCAGTGCTGATCAGCGCTTATGCCGGCGATCCCTTGCAAGCCCATATTGACAGGCTGGGCGCCATGCCGGCTGATTGGCAGGCGCTCAAAGTGGCCAGCCCGGCAGAGCATCACGCGGCGAGCCTTGAATTCCTGCAAGCGCATGGCGCCGCGAGTGCTCCGCCGCCTGTTGCCGAGGATGCCAGCGAAGGCTGGATTGAGGCGCACGGCGCGCTCGTGCACTGGCGCGGCACAAGAGGCGCGAGCCGACTGGTGCTGCACACCCCTGCTGCTGAAATGTCCGAACCGGGCGCAGATGAAATCGCGATTGATGTGCCGGGCCACGGACTGTCAGACGCAGCCGACAATGTGCAGGCCGTGATTGAAGCGACGAAAAAAGCTCTCGGCGCGCAAGAGGTGATCTGGCCCGATGTGCCCACAGGCGATCCGGCTTTGCTCTATCCCGATCTCACGCCCGATCGCTTTGGCGGACATTTGATAAAGGCATGGAGCGCCGCACGCGCCGAGGCGATCTTCGCGCCGTGGTATGCCGCGAGCGCCGAAAATGCGATCCCGCTGGCCCAAGGCGCGCTTGATCCTGCTGCAATCGCCACCCGCGCCCGTGCCCGCCTGCGCGCAGGCTCGGCGGCGCGCGTCTGGCATGATATTCTGGCAACCCGCAAAGGACATTCGCAATGAGTGATTTTAAAACCGCCATGCCGCTGCTCGCCCGCCACGAAGGCGTCTGGGATGGGACCTACAGCTATTTCAACGCGGCCAATGAAAAGATCGATGAACACGCCAGCCGCTTGCTGTGCCGCATCACCGATGATCCCGAAATCCCCTATCATCAGACCAATCATTACACTTGGCCCGATGGCCGCACCGAAGTGCGCGATTTTCCCGCGACTTATCGTGACGGGCGCATCTGGTGGGATAATGAGCTGATCCAAGGCTGGGCCGCCGAAGTGCCGCTCGATGAATATAACCGCACCATGATGCTCTATTGGCAGCGCACGGGTGATCCCTCGCTCTACCTTTATGAACAGATCCAGATTTCCGATTGCGGCCAGCACCGCTGCCGCACCTGGCATTGGATCCGAAACGGAATGCTCGAAACCCGCACCGCCATTCAGGAGACTTTCGTGACCCGCGACTGGCGCGCCATTGATGCCGAAATGCAGGCCAAGGCCTGATAGCCAGCCCGATGGCCCGCACGCTCTTTGCCAAGATATGGGACGCGCACCGGGTGGCTTCGCTGCCCGGCGGCGCGGACCTTATCGCGATTGACCGGGTGTTCCTGCACGAACGCACGGGTGCTGCCGCACTTGCTCGCATGGCGGAGATGAGCCGGGCGTTGCGCGATCCCGCGCGGGTTTTTGCAGTGATGGATCACATTGTCGATACGCGTCCCGGGCGCGGCGACGGAACGCTTATGAAGGGCGGCGAAGGCTTTATCACCGAAACCCGCGCCGCCTGCAAAGCGGCAGGCATCACGCTGTTTGACGTAAATGACGAAAGGCAAGGCATTGTCCATGTCATCTCGCCCGAACAAGGGATCGTCCTGCCCGGCGTTACCCTTGTCGCGCCTGATAGCCACACCTGCACCCAAGGCGCCTTTGGTGCACTGGCATGGGGGATTGGCTCCTCCGAGGCCGAACACGCGATGGTCACCGGCACGCTGAGGATGGAACGCCCGCGCACGATGCGGGTGGAGTTCACCGGTGATGTGCCTGCAGGTGTTACCGCCAAAGACATGGTGCTTGCGCTGATTGCCGCCCATGGCGCGGGCGGCGGGGCAGGCCATGTGGTTGAATTTGCAGGAAAAGCGGTGCGCGCTCTCGACATGGAGGCGCGCATGACCTTGTGCAACATGGCAACCGAATTCAGCGCCATGACCGGCATCATCGCACCCGATGCCAAGACGTTTGAATATCTCGCAGGCCGCCCTTTCGCGCCTGCCGATTTCACCGCGCCCTATTGGCAGGAACTGGTGAGCGATCAAGACGCCGCCTTCGATGCTGCCATCACAATGGATGCAAGCCAGCTTGCCCCGATGGTGAGCTGGGGCACCAGCCCCGAACACACCATCCCCATCACCGCAACCGTGCCGCAAGGGCCGGCGCGCGCGCATGACTATATTGGTTTGCCCGCGGGCGTGCTGCTTGCTGGAACGCCTCTCAATGCCGCCTTTATCGGCTCGTGCACCAACAGCCGCATTTCCGACCTGCGCCGCGCGGCTGCCATTCTTAAAGGTCGCCGCATTTCCCCTGCTATCCAGAAAGCGCTGGTTGTTCCCGGATCAATGGCGGTCAAGCGGCAAGCGGAGGCAGAAGGGCTCGACACGGTGTTCAAAGAGGCAGGCTTTGAATGGCGCATGAGCGGGTGTTCCTTGTGCTTTTATGCAGGGGGCGAAGGCTTTCCCGAGGGCAGCCGCGCCATCAGCAGCACCAATCGCAATTTCGAAGGTCGCCAAGGCCCCGGCATTCGCACCCATATCGCCTCGCCTGAAACTGTCGCGGCAAGCGCCCTTGCCGGCGCAATTGCCGATCCGCGGGACTATGCCCGATGAGCGCCTTTCCCCAGCCCCTCACCGGCATGGCTGCGCCTTTACTGCGCGATAATGTCGATACTGACACCATCATCCCCAGCCGCGAAATGCGCAGCACCGGGCGCACCGGATTGGCCGATGGAATGTTCGCCCCGTGGCGCTACAGCGATGCTGATACGCGCAGCGAGAACCCCGATTTTGTGCTCAACCAGCCGGAATATCGCGGCAGCGCCATCCTTGCGGCGGGAAGCAATTTCGGCTGCGGGTCGAGCCGGGAACACGCCGTCTGGGCGCTGGCGGAATATGGCATCAAGGCGATTATCGCGACAAGCTTCGCGCCGATTTTCCGCAGCAATTGCATCCGCAACTTTATCCTGCCGATCACGCTTGATCGCGCGGTTGTCGAAGCGCTTGCAGGACACGAGGTCACGATTGATCTGGCCGCGCTTGCCCTCACTTGCGGTGATCAGGGCTACCCCTTCACGCTTGAGGTGGAGGCGCATGAGATGCTTACCCACGGGCTCGATGCGATTGATCTGACCTTGCAGCAAGCCGCAGCTATCGATGCATGGACGCTCGCTGACCGGGCCGCGCGGCCATGGGTCTATGATCTCACCCGTCCCGCCCCCACCCCACAACAGGAACCTGCCCGCCCATGAGCGATATCCTCGTCTCCGAAGTCGGCCCGCGTGACGGGCTGCAATCGATCAAATCCATCATGCCCTTGGAAGCCAAGAAGCGCTGGATCGTCGCCGAGGCGGCGGCAGGCGTGCGCGAGATCGAGGTCGGCTCCTTTGTGCCGCCAAGCCTCCTGCCGCAAATGGCCGACACGGCGGAACTGGTCGCCTTTGCGCGCGGTATCGAAGGGCTGAACGTGGTCGCGCTCGTCCCCAATGCCAAAGGCGCCGCGCGCGCCGTGGAGGCGGGCGTTCACGCCATGAGCATTCCTTTCTCCATGAGCGAGACGCATTCCATCAAGAATGTGCGCAAGGATCACCCCGCCATGCTCGCCGAAATCGCGGCGGCGGCAGACATCGCGCGCGGCGCAGGCGTGCATTTCGCCGTTGGGCTGTCGACCGCTTTCGGCTGCACCATGGAAGGGGCGGTGGCCGAAGATCAGGTGGTGCGCCTTGCCGAGGCCGCGGCCAAGGCAGGCGCACAGGAGCTCTCGTTATCGGACACCACCGGCTATGCTGATCCGGCTCAGGTGCGCCGCTTGGTGAAACGCGTGCGCGCAGCGGTGGGCGCGGATAAACTCACCACGCTCCACCTCCACAACACCCGCGGGCTTGGCCTTGCCAATGTGGTGGCAGGGCTTGAGGAAGGGATCTCCACTTTCGATGCCTCTTTGGGCGGGCTTGGTGGCTGCCCGTTCGCACCGGGGGCCAGCGGCAATCTGGTGACAGAAGACCTTGTGTTGATGCTTAATTCCATGGGCCTTAAAACCGGGATTGATCTGGATAAATTGCTCGAAGTGCGCGCGATTGTGGCCGAGGCTTTGCCGGGTGAGCCGCTTTATGGCTTTACGCCCGATGCGGGGCCCATGCTCGATTACAAGCAGAGGATCGCGGCATGAGCGCGCCCGAACCCCTGAAGGGCATCCGCGTCGTAGAGTTCACCCACATGGTGATGGGGCCGACGGTGGGGCATATTCTCGCAGGGCTTGGCGCCGAGGTGGTGCGGGTCGAACCCATCGGCGGCGATCAGACGCGGCGCTTGATCGGCTCGGGCGCGGGCTATTTCCCGATGTATAATCGCGGCAAGCAATCGATCTGCCTTGATCTGAAAAGCGCTGACGGCATCGGCGTTGCCAAGGATCTGATCGCGCGCGCCGATGTGCTGGTGGAGAATTTCCGCCCCGGCGCGCTTGATCGGCTGGGGCTTTCCTATGAAGCCTGCGCGGCGGCCAACCCGCGCCTCATCTATTGCAGCGAAAAGGGCTTCCTGCCCGGCCCCTATGAAAACCGCACCGCGCTGGACGAGGTCGCGCAGATGATGGGCGGGCTTGCCTATATGACCGGGCCTCCGGGCCGCCCGCTGCGGGCGGGCGCGAGCGTGATTGATGTGACAGGCGGCATGTTCGGGGTGATCGGCGTGCTCGCCGCACTGGAGGAACGCCACCGCACGGGGCGCGGGCAGAAGGTGACGGCGAGCCTGTTCGAGACCACCATCTACCTCGTCGGCCAGCACATGGCGCAGTTTGCCGTCACCGGCAGCCCGGCTGCGCCCATGCCCGCGCGGGTATCGGCCTGGGCGATCTATGATGTGTTCGAAACCCGCGATGATCCGGTGTTCATCGGCGTGGTGACAGACGCCCTGTGGGAGAAGTTCTGCAAGCTCTTTGCGCTCGATGAATTGTGGGCCGACGAAAGCCTCAGGATCAACAACGCCCGCGTAAAGGCGCGCGAGCGTATCCTGCCGGTGATCCGCGCGATGATCGGCCAGATGACGCGGGCCGAGGTTATCGCCAAGCTGGACGGCACGGGCCTCCCGTTCGCGCCCATCGGCAGGCCGGAAGACATGTTCGATGATCCCCATTTGCAGCACGGCGGGCTTGAGGATGTGACGCTGGATAATGGCACCGCCGTGCGCCTGCCGACCATCCCCCTCGAAATGGACGGCAAGCGCATTGGTGCGCCGCAGGAACTGCCCAAGCCGGGGCGCGATGCCCGCGCTGTGCTGGCGGATTTGGGCTACACGCCCGCAAAGATCGACGAACTTATCGCAGCAGGATCAGTGGAGGAAAGCGCATGAAAATCTGGGCATGGGGCGCGGCGCTGGCCGTGGGTCTTTCAGGGTGTGCCCATGCGGCGGACGACGCGCAGCCTGCCGCTGCCGCGCCCAAGGCAGCAGGCGTCGAAAAGCCCGCCGAGCGCCTGCCCACCGATGTGCGGCGCGCGACGCTGATCGTGCGCGACATGGAAAAATCGCTCGCGCTCTATCGCGATGTGATCGGGCTTCAGGTGAATTACGACACCACGGTTGAGACATCAGGCGTGGCCCTGCCCGCAGGCGAGCCGGGGGCGACGGCGCGGCTGGTGCTGCTCAATGCCAATGATCCCTGGGTCGGCTGGCTTGGGCTGATGGAATGGGTTGATCCGCCCATCCCCGCCGGCGAATACCGCACCCGCATGGGGCCGGGCGATGTGGTGCTGATCCTCAACACCGATGATGCAAAGAAGCGCTGCGAGATGGTGAAGGGGCTGGAAGGCATCACCTTCACCGCCGAGGCACGCTTGCAAGTCTATCCCGGAAGGAACGGCGGGCCGGATATCCGGGTGATGGGGTGCAATTTCTTCGACCCCGATGGGATTCTGATCGAGCTCAATCAGATATTGAACGATTGAGGCTCTGACCTCCCGCCCCGCCTCCTTGCTGCTTGGCCCACCCCGGCCACCATAGCTCGATGGTATCATTGGTGGCAGGGTCGGGAGGCGGGGCGGGAGATCTCAAGCTGGCGTCAGCCAGCACCCACAACTGCGATATCCGGCCCGTCGATCAGCAGCACTTGCACATCAGCGAGGCCTTCGCGCAAACGCTTGACCTCGGCATATTCTGCACTGTTCCAGAAAGCGCGGGCCGCAGCGCGGTCGGGCCATTTGGAAATCACCATCGAGGCGCCCTCTCCGAACTCTCCCTCAAGACATTCGGCACCCGGACCGCGCAGCAGATATTCGCCGCCAAATTGCGGGATCAACGCTGCTGCGGCGGCGCCGTAACCTGCGATGAATTTCTCTCGGTCATGCACCTTGGCGGTCACGATCATGTAAGCGGGCATCGACTACTCCTGATCAGAAGGGTTTGACCGCGCCTAGGAAACACACCGAGGCAATCGTCACCCAATAGATATAGGCGGCAATCCGCGCCTGTCCGATCTCGCGGGCGAGCGCGGCTTCCTGAGCCGCATCGGGGCCCGCGGCAAGAATGCGAAACCGCGCCGTCCAGCGCCGCATCACCACACGCAGGAACAGCCCGATCACCAGCGCAAAGGCATAGAGCCCCATCTTGGACGGATACCAGAAATTGTTCTCACCGCTCACAATCGGTCCGCTGCCAGCAAAGGACATTCCCGCCGCCGCAACCAGCGCGGCGATCAAAGGATAGCGCAGGAACTCCTCGGCCTTGGTGACAGCAATGCCAAGATCAGTCTCGCGCTTGATGAAAGCCGTCCAGGTCATGGCCAGCCACACCGCGAAGAAGGCCCACATCCACCACACGCCTGTCCCTTCCAGCAGCGGCACGAAGCCGAACAGCTTGCCCATGTGCAGGCCCAGCGGCAAGAGCAGCACAATCCCGGTGCGCGCCAGAATATCAATTCGATAGGCGGTTTCCATGTGCCGCTTGCGTTCATCGAGCGCGAGCGCAGGGTTGGTCACATGATAGCTCGTCTGGAACACGCCCCATTCGCCGCCCAGCCAGTAAACCATCGCCAGAATATGCACCCAGCGCAAAATGGCGAGTTCGTGCAGTTCGAGAAATTCCATGCATCCCCCTTCGCGCGCCGAGACCCTGCCCCGGCAATCGCAATCCCAATTTACCTTTGTCCTGCGCCTCGGCCTGCCCCGTCCTGCTGGCCCATGCGCACCGGCGCTACGCTATTCGCGCGACAGCCGCTCGACGACGTCCATGATCGGCGGATCATGGGCTTCCATCGCTTCGACTTCCTGCTGAAATCCGCGCATGATGCGCGCGATATAGGCCTGCGTTGCCAGGCCGCGCTCTTCGCCTGCCGCGCGATCCGGCACATAAGCCTCGATCTCCTCGCGGTTCACATGGCCCTTGGCATCGAGCAGGCGTTCGATGGTGTCCTGCCGCTCGCGCAGCGCGGACACTTCGGCAGCGAGCGCAAAGACCGTTGAATAGAGCCGATCAAGCGCTGTGTTCTCGAAGAAGTCGGGCCGCTTGCCCTTCGCGCGCTTGCCCGACAGCGCCACCCAGTCGAGCGGTTCGTCCGCGCTCATGCCGCCACCTGCTGCTCGCCCGCAAGCGGTTTCCACGCGCCATAGGCGTTCCAGATTGCAGCGCGGCCATAATCCTCCTCGCCTGCGTCGGGCGAAGGCGGGAAGATTTCGGGATCGACCACCGCGCGCACACCGGCCACAAACTGGCATTCACTTGGGAAGCCAGCATCGGCCATGACCTGTTTCAAATCCTGCCCATGCATGGCCGACCAGAACGGCTCGTTGTTGTTGAAGGCATCCCAATCTCGCATGAACTGTTCAAACAGCGGCATTTCGTCCGAATATTGCGGCTGTTCGATGTGCAGGATCAGCCCGCCGGGCGCGAGCACGCGGTGGGCCTCGGCGAGAATGCGCGGCATCGATTTTGCCGAGAGTTCGTGCAGGAACATCGTGGTTTGCACCCAGTCGAAATGCCCATCGGCCCAGCGCGACAGGTCCTCGCCCGACGCCTGCACGAAACGGATGTTCTTCACCCCCATCGCTGCCGCGCGCGCTGCGCCATAGCGCAAGGACGCTGCCGCCGTATCAATCGCAATCACTTCGGCATCGGGAAAGGCCTGCGCAATCGGCACGGCATTATGGCCAATGGTGCAACCAATATCGAGAATGCGCTTCGGCGCCCAGTCGGGCCGTTCAGCCTTGACCCAGCCGACCACCGCCTGCCCGCCGCCATCATTCAGCCCGCCCAGCGCTCCGCCGGTGGTCGCAAACAGGCCAACATCGTAATTCGCGCCCACAGTCACATCATCGGGGCGCTCGCCACCATGATAGCCGCCCGGCTGGCAGTGGATATCAACCGCCGTTTGATAAGGCGGCTGCTCAATCGCGGGATCAAGTTCGAGCTGGCCCGAATGTTCGTTGAACTGGCGCGCCATCGCGTCAAGCTCATCCAATTGGCGCAGCACCACCTGCCGCCCGAAATGCTGGCGCATCTCCATCGAATTGCGCTTCAAGGCCGACCACATCCGATGCCATTCATCGCGGTTCATCGCGTCGCGGATTTCATAGCGGTGTTCCGGATCGCGACCATGTTCAGCACGGAAAGCAGGCAGCACGCGCTTTTCATAGGCCAGCCGGTTGCCCGCCCCGATATTGCCGGAAAGATAGCGGTTGAAGTGCGTCAAGAAATTGAACCGCGCTGCTTCATCATGGGAGGCGCGCGGCATCATCGGATGGCGGCTCATCGCGGTGTAAGGCGGGGGCAGGTCTTTGGCCATAGTCAGCACCTTTCGGCTCAGCCGGATAAGTTGTCCGGACAAATTCACATCGCGGGCAGATTTGTCAAGCTATCGCCTGCGCGTCTTTGATCTGGATCATACTGCAAGATAGGCGCACCGCACAATCAGCGCGCCCAGCCTTCGCCCGCCTTGCCCTGCTGGAGCGCGCGGATTTCAGCGACATCCTTGGGCGGATTGAGCCACATCGGTTTTTCACGCTCGGCCCATTCGCGCAAGCGTTCGGGCAACTTCGCGTTGCTGTCCACTCGCCACGAGAGCAGATGATAGATGGCCTGCCCCTTCCCCGCGAAAGGCGGCAAGGCGCCATAACGCTGCCAAGCCATCTGATGCGGTTCATCAACAGTGCCGGCGCGGTGGATGAAGAAATCATAATTCTCCCATGCCTCATAGCGCGCGCCACCGGGCAGTGCAAAATCGAGGAACACCGGCGCGGTGATGGCTAGGGTATCCTTGCCCATCCAGCGCCAGCCCATGCCTGTCTTGGCTTCGATCTTCTGTACGCCAGCACCGACGCCCTGTTCGACATCGCCATAGATACGCCCGTTCTCATAGCGATAGGTGATCATCTGGTAAGGATAGGCGATGGGCTCAACCTTCTGGCCGTTGAATTCGGTCAGGATCTCGCCGGTCTCTGCATCGGTGTATGCAAAGGTCTTGCGGGTAAGATGCACCACGGGATCACCGGGCTTTTCGGGCCAGAAGACACGGCTCGAATCGAACCCGATCATGCCGAACAGCTTCTTGCCGGTTGGGTATTCGTAAATCCCCCCTTCCGAGACCCAATGCACCGGCTCACCCGTGCCCGCGCGGGCATCAATCCACATCCTGAATTCCTCGGGGGCTGAGGCACGGCTCGCTTGCGCTGCTGCGCTCTGGACGGCGGGCGTCGCTGCGCTGTCGGAATGCGCGGGACCAGCGACAATCAAGGACAGGGCGCCGACCAGAACGGACGAAAGGCGTAGCTTGGATGATAGAGACGGCATACTTGCTCCTGCAATGATTCACGGCAACAATTTGTCCGGACAACTTTCAAATAGCAAGCCTCAAATGATCACCCTTCGGCAACGCCGGTCTTGGCCGCAATCGGGAACGTTTTGCCGATGTACCGCTGCCTGATCAGTCACGGCGCGTCCCCTTGGTGTCCGGCCTAGGCTTGTGATTGGCTTCAAGGAGCCGATTGCGATCCTGCTGATTTTCGCGATCCTTTACGCCAGCCTTGGTTCGGTGCAGGCCTCGTTGCTGATCCTCACCAACATCCCGTTTGCTGCGGTCAGCAGAATGATCGCGCTGGCCATTTCGGGCGAATACCTGCGGTTTGAGGCTGCCCCCGCCCGTTCGGACGAACTGCGGCGCGGCCCTTATGAATTCACCATGCAAGCCAGCTGATCGGTGTGCAGCGTCCAGCGCGGCGGCGGCAGAGGCCTAAGAACGCCTCGCCCGGATCGAGATGGCACAAACCGCGCGCGGGCATGCGGCCGAGGTGCGGCTACGGCTTGCCATCTGGCAGCGCCCCCGTGATGGTGTTGGCGCGCAGATGGCCGCGTTGAAAACATTTCGCCGCAGGCCGGCTTGCGGCAAGAGTTTGCGCTAGTGAGGTGGGGAAAGACAGATCATGACCGAACATCCGCCAAGCGCGCATCCCGATGATCCCCACTATGTCCACCGCACCGGCTGGCTGCGGGCTGCGGTGCTGGGCGCAAATGACGGGATTATCTCGGTTTCGGCGCTGATTATCGGGGTTGCCGCCGCGACTCCGGAGCCAGACGCAATTCTTGTGGCCGGAGTTGCAGCCTTGATCGCGGGCGCAATGTCGATGGCAGCGGGGGAATATATCTCGGTTTCAAGCCAGGCTGATTCGGAGAAAGCCGATATCCGCCGCGAGGCCGAAGCCCTCGCCCAGATGCCCGCTGCCGAGGAGCAGGAACTGGCGGCGCTCTACCGCGAACGCGGGCTCAGCGCTGAAACCGCCGCTGCGGTCGCACGCGAACTGACCGCGCTGGATCCGCTGGCGGCGCATGTGCGCGACGAGCTTGGCCTCACAGATCATCTGGCCGCGCGGCCTTTGCAAGCCGCGCTGGCGTCGGGTGCGACTTTCAGCGTGGCTGCCGCTGTGCCGCTGGGTGCGGCATGGTTTGCGCCGGCAGGTGCGATCATCACCGCCGTGGTAACAGTCTCGATCCTTGCGCTGGCTGTACTGGGCACCCTGGGAGCAAAAGCGGGGGCAGCGCCGCTTGCGCCTGCTGTCATGCGCGTGGTCGGGTGGGGTGTGTTTGCCATGGCAAGCACTGCGGCGGTTGGGCGCTTGTTCGGGGTCAGCGTGTAAGGGACACGGGGCCTAAGCAGCCGCTTACGAGCCTGCGCATAAGCAGTCCGCCAATCGCGCCGCACAGCTGACCTTGCCATCTGATCATCGTCAGCGAGCTGGCTTGCGCGTGCAAGGCCCGCCGACAGCCGCTGGCGGCTGATTGCAAAGGATGCGCCATGATAGAGACACTGACACCGCCGCGCCGCTGGGATCCCGTGGTCAAGATCACCCATTGGTCGATCGCCCTTGCTGTGCTGGCCAATGGGCTTGTCACCGAAGAAGGGTCTGGGCCGCATATCTGGGTCGGCTATGGCCTTGCAGCGATCCTTGCCTTGCGCCTCCTGTGGGGGTTGATTGGCCCTGCCGAGGCGCGGTTCAGCGCATTCTGGCCCAGCCCCCGCAAGGCCATTGCCCACATCCGCGAAATCCGGGAGGGCAAGGTCACGCATCACAGATCGCACAACCCGCTTGGCGCGTTTATGGTCTTTGCCATCTGGGGCTCCTTGCTGACGATCATCGCCACCGGCATCGCCATGGCTGGTCCGCCGCCGTGGAATGGCGCCGACCAGCCCGGCAAATATGGTGCCCCGGTCACCAGCGCTGCCAGCGCAGAAGGCTTTGCCCAGCGCACCTTGCATGATGAAGACGAACATCACGAAAAGGGCGAAAAGGGCGAAAAGGGCGAAAAGGGCGAAAAGGGCGAAAAGGTTGAGGAAGGCCTGCTTGAGGAAATCCACGAAACCGCCGCCAACCTTCTGTATGTCCTGATCCTGCTTCACCTTGCCGGAGTGGTCTTTGAAACGCGGTGCAGTGGCAAGCAGGTTATGGTGGCGATGCTGCCGTTCAAGCGTTAGGCATAGCGCGATGGGCACAAGAGCACGCAAGCTGGAGCGCAAGGCCACGGGGCTCACCATCCTCGTGGCCTTGCAGGCCTTGGCTTGCGGTTTCTTTGTGGTTGATCTTGCAGGCGACGTGATCGCCGAAGGGATCGGCACACATCTTGTAATCGAAGGTTTCGCAGCCGCCGCGCTGCTGGTGGCAGTGGTGCTTGGGGCTGTGCAGGTGCGCGGCCTGATCGCCTCCGCCCGGCGTGATGAGATTGCCGTGGCTGCGGGGCAAGGCGCACTGGCCGACCTCATCAGTCTGCGGTTTGAAGAATGGCAGCTCACCGCTGCCGAGGCGGATGTTGCGCTGTTTGCGCTCAAGGGTTGCGACATTGCTGAAATTGCCGCGCTGCGCGGATCGGCAGCGGGCACCGTGCGCGCTCAACTGACGCGGGCCTATGCCAAGGCGGGGGTCACCTCCCAGTCCGAATTGATTGCGCTGTTTCTCGAAGACCTGATTGCGGTCCCGCCGCAAGGAAACGCAGCAAGCCTTGCCTAACGCGCTGTAAGATCGGCCAGCACGAAGGACGCCGCCACCATCAGCATGACCAGCGCAAACCCGCGCCGCGCGATGGCGGTGCGGCGCGGATCGGCCAGCCAGACTTGCGCGCGCGCACCCGCGGTGACGATAGCAAGGTGGATGAGCGTTGCAATGCTCGCGCTGACTGCAGCAAGCGCCAGCGCATTGCCAAGGCTGAGCGTATCGCCATGGAGAAAGCGCGGCGCCACCGCGACAAAGAAGACATAGGCCTTGGGATTGAGCAAATTGATGAACGCGCCTGTCAAAAAGGCCCGCCGCATTGTCTGCTCTGCCGGACGCGGCGGGTGCTTGGCCCGCGCACCGCGCCACGCCTCAATCGCAAGAAACGTCATCATAACAGCGCCCGTCCATTGCAGCGCGCTCCACAGCCAGGGTGCGACCTGCAGCAAAGCAGCAAGACCGAGCGCTGCCAGCATCCCGTTGACCAGCAGGCCTAAAGCGACCCCTGCAACCGCTGCCACCCCGGCGCGCTTGCCTTCGGTTGCGGCCAATCCGGAAAGCCACGCCATATTGGGGCCGGGTGTCAGCTCGATCACCAGCACCGCCAGCGCAAATCCGATGATATCCAATTGCCTTGTCCCTTGCCCCGCGCCTCGCCAATCAGCGCCGACGCAGCAAATGCGTTATGCTCTGGTGCTGCCCTTGGCGTGCATGATCCGTGCCCACCGCCTGTTCGAGCGCGCTGCGGATCGCCTCGATCTCGTGATCGGTGAGATGTTCGATCCCGACAAATTCATTGCGCGCATCATGCACCGCACGGATCAGCTCATCGAGCTTAGCCTGCATCGCGGCGGCATCGCGATTTTGCGAATTCTGGATCAGGAACACCATCAGGAATGTCGCAATCGTCGTCCCGGTGTTGACCACCAATTGCCAGGTGTCCGACCAGCCGAAGATCGGCCCGCTGATGCCCCATGCCGCAATGATCAGCACCGCCAGAATAAACGCGCCAGGCTGGCCTGTGGCAAAGGCGGTGCGCGATGCGGTTCATCGGATGCGCCTCGCTCAAATGCCAGAGCAAATGATTGGCGCTGTGGATTTCCGGGAAATTCACGAGGAACAGATCCCAGTCCTCGCGCTGCATCAGATCAAGACAGATATCAGCGCGCCGCATGGCCGACAGAATCAGTTTGTCGCACAGGCTCGCGGTTTCGCAAGGGTTGTAGAGATTGGGGATCGTGTAGGAATTCTCGATCTGGCCGCTCGGGTGATCGCGCACCTTCATCCTGCGCGTGACCTTGGGGTCAGGCCCGTGCCGTTCGAGGATTTCATCAATAAGTTCGGGCGGTGAAGACAGCGGAGCAGACACATTCATTTCGCTACCCCAGCCGGTTACCTGCACCCCGGCCGCATTGGCGCTGATGGTGGCCGGCAAATCAAATGCGCAGACACGAAACTGCTCGCCCAGAGCAAAGAATGGTTCATACCTGTCCTCGCGTTGGAGCGAATTTTGAAAATAGGCGTAGCTGGCCGCATCAAACATGGCCCCTGCGACATCCATCTTCTTGCCGCTGAGCCACAAATCCCAACATCTTTCGTTGCGATATTGTTTGATATGGTGATGGCGACCAGTTGCGCCATTTTGCATCAATGCCCCGATTACCGGCAATGAGCCGTCACTCAGCCATTGCTCCAGCAACACCATATTCGGGCCATCGATGACGATTGCAAGCAACTTGGGTCGCATATCTGGCATTGCGTCACCCCCCGCCGCCTAAACCTCGGCGCGCTCATCACGCACCCCGGACACTAACCACGGACAGTCAATTGACAAGCCCGATTGCATGACGCGGCAGCCCGATTTGATGAATTGCGGTTTTGCCTCTTATTGCTCGCACTCATCAGAGCATCGGCCTGCCCGCAGTATTCCTGCTCCCATGGCGCGCGGTCACACAAGGTCCCGCTGACAAAATGGCACTGTTGAATACAGCCCATGCCGACCAGCACAGGCCAGGCCCATCCGTGCCCGCCGAGTTGCTCGATTGCACGCCGCCAATCAGAAACGGAAGCTGGTCTGCACAAACACCTGTCGGCCCCGGTTCATGGTGACGGCAAGATCATCACCGCGCGGAATGCCAAGCCCGGCCGGTCCGCCCGGCGACAGGAACGGGCGGCCCTGCGAGGTGATCGCAAACAGCTCATTAGTGAGGTTTACCCCAATCAGCGAAACGCGCCATTTGCCATCGGGATGACCAACAGAAATATTGGCATCCAGCGTTACATAGGACGGCTGGATAAAGTCGTCGAAAGCTTCCTGATTGGTGAAATAGGATCCTGAATAGAGCATATTGCCGCTCAGGAAGAAATCGACATCCTTCGAGATGGGCGTGCGATAATCCAGTGCCAGATTGCCCGACCATTCCGGCGCGCGCGGAGCAGCGCGTCCATTAATGTCGACACCGACATTGGTGAGGAAGGTGTCGGTGAACTTCGCATCGAGATATGTGCCATTGCCCGAGATGTTCAGCCCGGTGATCGGGGTGCGCCAATTGAGTTCAAGGTCAAAGCCCCGCGTTGTCACCTGGCCCGCATTCAGCGTCACAAATTGCACCGCAATAGCATCGAAATTCTGCACCTGCAGATCATCAACCACATAGTAAAACGCCGTGCCATTCACAGTGAGCGTGCGATTGGCCCATTGCGAGCGGAAACCGATTTCCCCGCCGATGGTGGTTTCAGAATCGAAAATCAGATCGGAAAAATCATTGGCAAGCGCCGCTTGACTGAGGCTGTTGGAAGGCAGCGCCGAATTGTCGATCCCGCCCGATTTGAAACCAGTGCGAAACGCGGCAAAGACATTGAAATCGGGATTGACGCGGTATTTCAAGGTCACTTCGGGCGAGATATTGCTATCGCGGAAAGTGATGGGGCCTGAGAAGAACCCCGGCTCGACAAACCCCGGCCCTTGCAGAAAAGCGTGCAGAAAGGGCACCGAAATGGTGTTGACCTTGGTCTCATCGGTCCAGCGCGCACCGGCCACAAATTCCAGATCATCAGTGATGTCAAAAATCAGCGAACCGAACAGCGAAATCGCCTCGGTCTTGGTCACGTGGCGCTTGTTCCAGTCGAACGCATTGCCGGTAAAAGGATCAGGCGCAATCACATTGATGTTCACGCCCTGTTGCGAGGTGTCGAAAACGAAGCGGCGATCTTCATAAAATGCGCCCAGCATGAAATTGATCGGCCCGCCAAAATCCGAATGAAGCCGCAATTCCTGAGTGTATTGGGTCAATTGGTTGATGGGATCAGAACATCCTGTGCCATGTCCGCGGCCCGGCTGATTGACCGCGTCCAGAGCAGGGGCCACCGCGCCGAGTGGTGCTCCGGTCGGCGAAAAGGCGAGCGCCGAACCGCCGCCCGCATAGCAATCCACATCCAGTGCATCCAAATCCATGAAGCCGCTGGTGGAGGTAAGCCGCAATTGATCGGAGATTTGCAGGTTCATCAACAGGCGGCCAAACCAGATGTCCGCCTCGTTAAAGGGAACGCCAGCCGGGCGGTTGGTGCGCCTGCCGGTGCGAAAACCATCGCCCAATGCCGCATCCGGCAAGAAATAGACACCGCTGCCGAAATTGCAGTCATAACCGGCGGGAATAGCCACAGCGCCTTGCAGCAGGAACACCGGATCGGCCACACCATTTGCGCCGCACAAGCGATCAGAATGCTGGTTCGCTCCGTCACCATCATTGCGCATATATTGCACTTTGAAATTGGCGTCGAAATTGCTGGTGGGCTTCCAGTCCAGCGTCATGCGAGCGATCAGGCTGGATTGGCCGCGGAACTGGCCGTTGAACGAATTGGTGTTGGGTTGCAGCTCAACCAGACGGCTGATGTCGTTCCATTGCGCCGCCAGACGAATCCCCAAAGTGTCGGTGATAGGCCCTGAAATATAGCCATTGATAAGATAGCCGCGTTCCTCAAACTCATAATTGCCCATCATGCCCACTTCCCAATCGGGCGTGGGATCGGCGGTTTGCAAGGCAAACACCCCGGCGGTGGCGGATTTGCCGAAATAAAGCGATTGGGGGCCTTTGAGGACATCGATCTGTTTCATGTCGAAGAAACCGGCTTGCACCAGCCGCATCGTTGACAATTGCACGCCGTCAAAATCGAAGGCCACCGCGCTGTCAAACGCAGCCGAGATCGCCGATGAACCAAGCCCGCGCAAGCTGAGTTGGCCGCCCGAGCCTGAACCGCCCACCTGCACCTGCAAGGTCGGAACGCGAGCGGCCATGTCCGAAACCTGATTGATGACGAAATTGTCCATCAACTCGCCGCTCACCGAAGTGATGGTCACCGGCACATCCTGAAGGGTTTCATCCCGGCGGCGGGCCTGAACAATAATCACGCCTTCGCCTGTGTCGAGGCGGGCAGGCGCTTCATCAAGAGCAGCAGGGGCATCCTGGGCCGCAGCATGACTCGGCAGCACTGCAATCGCCGCCACCGCAACGCCGCACAAAAAAGCAGACCGCCTGATCGCAGACGAAACGAAGCTCTCCCTTGCCTTGTTCAATGCACCTTCTCCCCTTCATTTTTGAGGGGCGCCGATTTTTCTTTGCTTACTTCTCCTGCACCCCGCGAGCATTAAGGCTATGAAAACAGTAACTGATGCTAACGCAGTGAGCGCCTGCCAAAAAAATTAGCGCTCCCTGCGTGGTGAAGGCGCGCAATCAGGCGCTTTCGTCAGGCGACCAGCGCCAGTTCGGTGGCCTGCTTGATCGCCTGCTTGGCATCGAGTTCAGCCGCCTCAAACGCGCCGCCGATCAGCACCGGGTTTGCACCCTTGGCCAGCAATTCATTGTAAAGCCCGCGCGCCGAGAGCTGGCCTGCGCACACGATGATCGTGTCCACCTCCAGCACTTGCGGCTCGCCCTCGATGCTCAGATGCAGTCCGGCATCATCGATCCGGTGATATTCGACGCCGGCCAGCATCTTCACCCCGCGCCGCTGCAGCGTCAGGCGGTGAGTCCAGCCAGTCGTCCGGCCAAGCCCCTTGCCAACCGCGCTGGTCTTGCGCTGGAGCAGCCAGACCTCGCGCCCGCTTGATTGCACCACCGGAGCAACCCCGGTCACACCGCCGCGCGGGTGATTTTTGAAATCAATTCCCCATTCCTTGGCAAAAACCTCGACATCAAGCGCGCCTGATGGGCCAGCATGGGTGATGAGTTCGGCAACATCAAAGCCGATCCCGCCTGCCCCCATGATTGCCACCCGCTTGCCAATCGGGGCCGTGCCGCGGATTGCATCAATATAGCGCACCACCTTGGGATGCGTGATGCCGGGGATTTGCGGCGTGCGCGGCTCGATGCCGGTGGCAAGGATGATCTTATCATAGCCGCCTTGCAGCAGATCATCGGCTGAGACGCGGCTTGCAAGGCGCAGATCCACGCCGTGCTTGTCGATCATCCGCCTGAAATAGCGCAGCGTTTCATAAAATTCCTCCTTGCCGGGAATGCGCTTGGCAAGGTTGAATTGCCCGCCGATTTCCTCGGCCGCATCAAACAGGGTGACATGGTGGCCGCGTTCAGCGGCAAGGGTGGCATAGGCCAGCCCTGCCGGGCCTGCGCCTACCACTGCGATCTTTTTCGCAGCCTGCGCCGCGCTGAGCGTCAACTCGGTCTCGCGGCAGGCGCGTGCGTTGACAAGACAGGATGTCTCGCGCCCGGTGAAGGTGTGATCGAGGCAGGCCTGATTGCAGCCGATGCAGGTGTTGATTTCATCCTCGCGGCCTTCGGCGGCTTTCCTGACCAGATCGGGATCGGCCAGCATGGGCCGCGCCATCGACACCAGATCGGCATCGCCGCGCGCCAGCACCGCTTCGGCGACATCGGGCATATTGATGCGGTTGCTGGTGATGACCGGAACCGAGACTTCCTTACGCAGCCGGCCGGTCACCTGTGCAAAGGCGGCGCGCGGCACCATGGTGGCGATGGTCGGCACAAAGCTTTCGTGCCAGCAGAAATGGGTGGAGATCACATCCACCCCGGCGCTTTCCAGCGCGCGGGCAAGGCTTGCCACCTCCTCCCACGCAAGGCCGCCTTCGAGCATATCCATCGCCGAAATGCGGAAGATCAGGACGAAATCCGGCCCCACCGCAGCGCGCGTCCGGCGCACCACTTCAAGCGGAAAGCGCATCCGGTTTTCCCAAGATCCGCCCCAACGATCGGTGCGCAGATTGGTCTTTTCAACAAGGAATGTGGAAATCAGATAACCGGCCGAACCGATGATCTCGACCCCGTCATAGCCCGCCTCCTTGGCCAGCGCCGCACAGCGCGCAAAAGCCGCGATCTGCTCCTCAATCCCTGCCTCATCGAGTTCGACAGGCGCATAGCGGCCAATGCGCGATTTGACAGGGGACGGGGCAACCGGCTCAGGCACGCCGGCCAGCGGGCCGGAGTGGAGGATCTGCATACAGATCTTCACTTCCGGATCGGCAGCATGGACAGCCGTAGTCACTTCGCGGTGCATCGCCACTTCTTCCGGCCCGGTGAGCTTTGCACCATAGCCGCCGCTTGGATGCGGGGAGATGCCGCCGGTGATAATCATGCCCACCCCGCCCTTGACCCGTTCAACGAAATAGGCGGCAAGCCGCTTGGCCGGTTCAGGCCCATCTTCCAGACCGGTGTGCATCGAGCCCATGATGATGCGGTTTTTCACCACTTGCCGGCCAATGCGGAGCGGGCTGAAAATATGCGGATATTTGGGATGAGTCATGGCGAAGTCTGGCCTTTAGTCGGGAATGTAATCGGGTTTGCGCTTTTCCAGAAAGGCGCTCATGCCTTCTGCGAAATTGGGGCTGGCCGCTGTCATTAACTGGTTGCGGTTCTCGATCGCCATGGCTGCCTCAAGGCTGGCGGCATCCACCGCCATATTGAGCCCTTCCTTGGTCATGCGCAGCCCCATGGGAGAGGCGGCCAGCATATCGTCAACATAGCTTTGCGCGGCGCTTTCCAGCTCCTCGTCGGGCACCACCTCGCTCACCAGCCCTGTCGCCAGCGCGCGCGTTGCATCAATAAATCGCCCGGTCAGCATCAGTTCCGAGGCCACCGAAACCCCCACCAGCCGCGGCAGGAAATAGCTCACCCCCATGTCGCAGGCCGAAAGGCCAAGGCGGATAAAAGCCGCGTTCATCCGGGCGCTATCCCCGGCGATGCGGATGTCCGAAGCCAGCGCAAAGGCAAACCCTCCGCCGCAGGCCGCGCCATGCACCAGCGATATAATCGGCTGCGGGCAGCGCCGCATCTTGATGTAAACATCCGCCAGAAAGCCCTGAAAACCGAAGCCGCCGCCAAAGGGCACCTCTGCCGGATTGCGGCCAGCGTGATCCTTGATATCAAGCCCTGCACAAAAGGCCCGGCCGGCCCCGCGTAGCACCACGATGCGGGTTGTCCGATCGTGATAGAGCGCGGCGAAATAGTCATTGAGTTCCGCCGTCATTTCAGCCGTGATGGCGTTAAGCGCCTCAGGCCGGTTGAGTGTCAACCAGTCGGCCGGCCCGCGTTTATCAATGGTGATGGTATTATATTGACCCTGCATCGCGATCTCCGCCAGCACGCTTGCACCTTTCAAAACAGGCTTGTAGCGAGCGAGCAAGTCTTGGTGCCCTAGCAAATCGCGCAGGGCTTAAAGGATGAGCTTGTTTGGAGCCAAGCCTAAGGCGAGGTTTTTCCTGATGGGCGGTAATACCAAGGTTCACTGGCGTGAACCCATGCGCCTCCCACCCCACCTCCTCGCCCGGCCACCATATCCACTTGGTATCATTGGTGGCCGGGCGAGGAGGTGGGGTGGGAGGTATGAGCGAAGCTCAACGAGCTTAAGTATAAGTGGCTCACGGGTTCCAGACAGCGGGGATTTCATAATCAGCCCGTCCGATTAACTGGCTCCCGAAAACTCATCCGACGCCGCCTTCGCCGCACAGCGTGACGACGGATAGCGATGTGCCGAACCGGTAATGCAAGCAAAGTCACGGAGCCTTATCGACTGCATGACTTGCCCGCCAGGTGGCTCGAGCCGAACTCTGCGCCAGGGGTCCCGCATCGTCTTGCGGTGCAGGCGAAGCGTTCACAGCTTGCGATGCTTGATGAACAATGCTGCGATGTCCCGTCCCCGATATGCACGGGGTTGATGACGGCTGATGATCCGCAGCTTGAACGGGAACTACAGGGGAATGGCGCGCCCGGCAGGACTCGAACCTGCTGCCTCAAGATTAGAAGTCTCGCGCTCTATCCAGATGAGCTACGGGCGCGCGCCGCCCTCCCATTAGCGTGCTTTGCCGCGCAATCAAATCACGCTAGAGTGCTTGAACATGGAAAAAACGCCTCCCGAGGCCGCTCCCTCTCGCGACCTCCTCGACCCGACCGACCCGGCTTCCGCGTTTGATCGCGATCCCTATGATGGAATCGTCGCGACCAGCCGCGCCCCAGGCTCGTTTCGATATTACGACATTGTGATGGCGGCCTTTGTCGCAATCCTCTTGCTGTCTAACCTGATCGGCGCCTCCAAACCCAGTTTCATCACGCTTCCCAATGGCGAGGCGTGGATTTTCGGCGCGGGCGTGCTGTTCTTCCCGATCAGCTATATCCTGGGCGATGTGCTGACCGAGGTCTATGGCTATGCCAAGGCACGCCGGGTGATCTGGACAGGCTTTGGAGCCCTCGCCTTCATGGCCTTCATGGCATGGGTGGTGGTGGCGCTGCCGCCGGCCGAAGGCTGGCCCTATCAAAGCGATTACGAGCATGTTTTCGGCAACAGCTGGCGGATCGTGCTCGCCTCGATCACCGCCTTCTGGGTGGGTGAATTCGCCAACTCCTTTGTGCTCGCCAAGATGAAGGTTTGGACGCAGGGGCGCTTCCTGTGGATGCGCACGATTGGTTCGACCATTGTGGGCCAAGGTCTTGATAGCATGATCTTCTATCCGCTGGCTTTCTGGGGCCTTGCTGGATGGCCGCCCGAAACCCTGTTTCAGGTGGTGCTCTCGCAATGGTTCATCAAGACCGCGTGGGAAGCGGCGCTGACCCCTGTCACCTATATCGTGGTGGGCCGCCTGAAAGCTGCCGAAGGCGTTGACCTGTTCGATATGGACACCGATTTCTCGCCCTTTGCGAGCACTGAAGCCAAAGCCTAATCTTCTTGTGACAAGGCCTCGTCTGAGACGATCTCACAGCGCCAGCCAAGGCCGAGACGTCCTGACAACAGCTTCATGTCCTTTTCCGTCGATTGGCCGAACAGCGCGGCATGGCTATCGGCCAGCCTCAGCACGAGCACGCCCTCGCGCACGGCGAGACGGCTGACCTGAAGCGAGCGGCGCGATCGCGCGCCGAGCCTGCGCGCAAGGCGCAGGGCAAGGCCCCAGCAGATGGCTTCCTCAAGCGCTTCGGCGCTCGCAAGCGCGCGCACGCGGTCGGGCAGATCAAGACTGTTGCCATTGGCTGCGATCGCTGCGGCCACCATGGCGCGGCCCTTGCCGTCGATCCCGATCCAGCGTTTTTGCAAGGCCCATTCAATCGCTTGCGGCAGGCGTACGTTGGGTTCGATCTGCATGGAAGCAAGTGCCAGCATGGTTGCTGCCAGCCTTAGCCGTTCATCGCCATGTGTCCGCGCGGGCGCAGCGTCAAGCGTCCAGGCCGCCATCCGCGTCGCCAATGTCGGCGGTGCGCCGCGCTGGCTGGCGAAGGCGGAAACACCGGCCAGCAGTGGGTCTTGCGCCCGCGTATGCGGCGGCAGGCGATCATAAAGCAGCCCCTCGCGCAGGCCCCATGATGAAAACACCACCCGCGCCGGATTAAGCCTTGCCAACATTGCCAGCAGCAAAACCGCCGCATCAGGCAATTTTTCCGCTCGCATGCTGGAAATCCGGGCCGCGCCGCGCAGATTGCCCTGCGCTGACATTGCCAGCGTTTCGGCCAATTCACGCGCCGCAGTGGGACTGAGTTCAAAGCCGTGCGGATCGCTTAAAGGATGGCGGGCCAATTGCATCGCAAACACCGCCATGGCGCGCCATGTCCCGCCGACAAGATAGAGCGTGCCATTATCTTCAGGCGCTTGTCCCGCAAGATCCCACCCGCCCTTGCGGATTGCCTTCTCGAGGCTCTTCTTCATGTCGCCCGGATTGACGCCGTGATGATCGACCAGCCGCAAAGTGCCGAGCGGCAAGCTGGTCGCATCGCTTACCGCGCCATCGCCCACGCGCACCAGTTCAAGGCTGCCCCCGCCAAGATCGGCCACCAGCCCGCGCGCATCGGGGAAAGCGCCGATCACGCCGTGCGCGCTCAGGATTGCCTCTTCCTCACCTGAAATCACCCGCGGGTTGAGGCCCATTTCCATGAGCCGCGCGACAAATGCCGGCCCATTGCTGGCATCGCGCACCGCAGCCGTTGCCACGACTTCGACATCATCAACCTCAAGATCCTCAAGCAGCAGAGCAAAGCGCGCAAGGCCCCTCAAGGCAAGTTCCACCGCCTCCTCGGCCAGCCTGCCGGTTGTCGCAATATCGCGCCCCAGCCGGGCAGTGACTTTCTCGTTGAGCAGCACGGTCGGCGCGCGCATTGCGCCGCCATAGACCACCAGCCGCACTGTGTTTGAACCAATGTCAATAATGGCGCGTCCAGCCGTGCTGCCCGCAAAAGTTCCATCGCGGTCTGAGCGCCGCTTGCGATACGTCATTTCCAGAACAATCCTATCCCGTACGGCCGCGGCGCAGCGACAATTTGGGCACAGCGCCTGCTTCCAGCGCCCCGCCGCGCCCCGACAGCGAGGGGTTGGTCATGAAATAGCGGTGGCAATTGAACGGGCGCCCTTCGGTTTCCACCCGCGAATAAGAGCCGTCCGAATGCAGCCACCAGCTTTGTTCGGTGTCGAGCATATTGGCGAGCAGCACCTGCTGCAGCACCTGATCGTGCACTGTCCGGTTGAGGATCGGGATCAGCGCTTCGACCCGGCGATCCAGATTGCGGCTCATGAGGTCAGCGGAGGAAATATAGACCGCCGCTTCCGGGTTGGGGAGCGCCGCGCCATTGGCAAAGGCATAGATGCGGCTGTGTTCCAGGAAGCGGCCGATGATGGATTTAACCCGGATATTCTCGCTCATTCCCGCAATGCCGGGCCTCAAGCAGCAGATCCCGCGCACCACCAGTTCGATCTGCACGCCTGCATTGCTGGCGGCATAAAGCCGGTCAATCATCGCCTGATCGGTGAGCTGGTTGCACTTCATCCAGATCTGTGCAGGCTTGCCTTGGCGCGCATTGGCGATTTCGGCATCGATGCGCTTGTAAAGCTCATCACGCAGCGCAATCGGCGCGATCGAAATGCGTTCCAGCGCATGAGGTTCGACATAGCCGGTGACGAAATTGAACATCTTGGCCGCATCACGCCCGAGTTTTGGGTCAGCGGTGAAGAAGGACAGATCAGTGTAAATCTTGGCCGTAATGGGGTGATAATTGCCCGTCCCAAAGTGGCAATAGGTGCGGAAGCTATCGCCTTCGCGGCGCACCACCATGGCAACCTTGGCGTGGGTTTTCCAGTCGGTGAAGCCGTAGATTACCTGCACACCCGCGCGTTCGAGCTTGCTGGCCCATTTGAGGTTCTGCTCCTCGTCGAAGCGGGCTTTCAGTTCAACAACCGCCGTCACCGATTTGCCAGCCTCTGCCGCTTCGATCAGCGCGTTGATGACCGCTGATTGCGAGCCTGCGCGGTAGAGCGTCTGCTTGATCGCGACCACGTCGGGGTCAGCCGCTGCCTGACGGATGAAATCGACCACCACCTCGAAGCTTTCATAGGGGTGGTGAATGATAATGTCCTTCTCGCGGATCGCAGAGAAGGCATCGCCGTCATGCTCGCGGATGCGTTCGGGAAAGCGCGGGGTGTAGGCGTCGAATTTGAGATCGGGCCGGTCTTCAGAAGCGATTTCAGCCAAGCCATCAATGCCGATCATGCCATCGGTCTTGATCACCGCTGCCTCGTTGATGCCAAGTTGTTCCAGCAGGAGCTTTTCCGCCTTGGGGTCGAAATCCTCTTCCAGTTCAAGCTGGATCACCTGTCCCCGGCGGCGGCGCTGGATCGCGCTGCGGAAAGTGCGCACGAGGTCTTCGGCCTCTTCCTCGATTTCGATATCGCTGTCGCGCAAGACCCGGAACAATCCGTCGCCTTCGATGGTGAAACCGGGAAACAGCGCCTCGGCATAGCGCTGGATGAGGCTGGCGATGGAGATATAGAGCGCCTCGCCCTGCCCCGCGATATCGCCCGGCACGCGGACAAACCGCGGCATGGCGCTGGGGATCAGCACCATCTCGATCAGCTGTTCGCGGTCGGCATCGCGCGTGAGAGTAAACAGCAGGCCCATGCCTTCGTTCTGGACGAAAGGGAATGGATGCGCCGGATCGAGCGCCTGCGGGGTGATGATGGGGAGGATTTCCTCAAGGAAATAGGCTTTGAGCCAATTATGCGCAGCCGGCTTCAGCCGCTCCTCGGCCGCCACATAGATATCGGCCGCAGCCAGTTCGCCGCGCAAGCCCCGCCAGATATCCTGTTGAAGCGCGGAAAGCTGAGCGAGCTTCTCACGGATTGCAGCAAGCTGTTGGCTGGGAGAACGGCCATCAATCGAAGGTTCGGCCAGCCCGCGCTGAACTTGCCCCACAAGACCCGCCACGCGGATCATCATGAATTCATCAAGATTGCTGCCCGAAATCGACAGGAAGCGGAGCCGCTCAAGCAGCGGATAAGCCGCGTTCCTCGCTTCGGCTAGCACGCGCTCGTTGAATTGCAGCCACGAGAGTTCGCGGTTGAAAAAAGGCGATTCGTCCGCACCCAGCTCGGGAAGCGGCTCGCTCGCCTCATCGGCGTTTCCGGTTGGCATATCCATCGACTGTGTGCTCATTGCTTCGCTGTAGCGTCAGCGCGTGATGCGCCAAGCCCCATGTTCGCAAGGCCCAAGTGTGTAAATCACCAAACGAGGCTTGTCACACAAATGTCGTCTTTAGACCAACTCGCGAGCATCCGCGATCTGGGTGATGCCGCGCTTGCCATTAGCATCGCGGCCCAATTGCACGATCACATCGATGACGCTGGCCGCATAGGCAATCGTGTCGGAGCGTGTCAGGCCAATGCCGGTCTGCATCACCATCAGCGATAATTGTTCAAGCGCGCCGCGCAGGGAATTGGCGTGGATCGTCGAAAAGCTACCCGGATGGCCAGTGTTGATGGCGCGCAGGAAGCTGACGCTCTCTGCGCCGCGCAATTCGCCCAGAACGATGCGATCGGGCCTTAATCGCAGCGCGGCTTGCAACAACTCATTGGCGGTGACTTTCGCTTCGCCCAACTCGCCCTTGACCGCCACCAGCCCCACCGAATTGGCGCCGGGGAATTTGAGTTCGGGCGTGTCTTCCACCAGCACTACACGCTCTTCGCGCGGAATTTCGCCGAGCATGGCATTCAAGAAGGTGGTTTTGCCGGTGCTTGTGCCGCCCGAAATCAGGATCGTGCGGCGCTGGCGGATAGCCTCGCGCAGAAAAGCAATCGGCTGGGTTTGCGCATCGGGAAGCTCCATGTGCGCCTCACCCAGCAGCGGCCCCGTGTCATAGGCATCGAGCGGCAGATCAAGCCTGCGGTGGCGGCGGATCGCCATCACCCAATGCTGGCGGGCAGCAGGCGGCCCGCAGAATTGCACCCGTGCGCCATCCGGCAAGGTTGCGCCCAGCAAGGGGTGTTCGCGGTTGATCCCCTGATGGCTGACGCGGGCGACCTGTTCGGCAAGGCGCTGCACCAGCCGATCGTCAATTTCCGGCACATCAAGCCGCTGCATCCCCGGATTGGCGGCGTCTTCGATCCACACTTCGCCGGGGCGATTGACCATGATCTCGGTCACTGTGTCGCGTTCCAGCCAGCGGCGGAACGGCGCGAGATAAGCGTCAAGATAGACGCTGCGCTGCGCGTTCACAGGCGCGTCTGCATCTCCATCCAGCCGGTGAACATCAGCGCTCATCCGATCACCCGCCCACGGTGCTGAAATCGAGATCGCGGGCGGTGAACACCCGGATCGGCTCGCCCATGCGCACGCGGATGGTGGGGCTGATCTGTCCTTGCGCCTGCACCGCCGAATTGGCCGCATTCTGCGCGCCGCCTGCGATAATCACGCCGCCAACACCGCCCGTGCCAATCGCGCCCAGCCCGCCAACCACCGACAAGAGCAGGCCAGAGCCGAAGCGCTGGAAGAAATGCGTGTTCACGTCGCCTGCAAGGCCCGTCGTCCCGTCATAGCCGGTTGCAGGAGAGCCAAGATTGACCGACACCCCATCGGGCCGGATCAGCCGCGTCCAGATCACATAGGCGCGGCGCTGGCCCTGCTGCACGCCCGATTGATATTGCCCGACAAGACGGCTCGACCGCGGGATCAACACGCGCTTGCCATCAAAACTTTTCACATCCTGACTCACCACCGCGCGCACAAATCCGGGCACATCGGTGTTGATTGCGGTTTCAAGGATCGCCGGGATCAATGTGCCCTGTGTGACAGTGGTCGAAGGGTTCGCCATGGCGCTCGCCCGCGCAGGCCCGCCACCTACACCGCCAATGCGATTGGCAAAGGCCGAGGCCGGATCAGAGGCGGCGTTGCCCCCTGCGCTTCCCGGAATGTCGGCCGGCGCGACCGGTGCTTCAAGCAAGCGCGGCCCCGCATTGGCAGCCTGGCTCACATCAAACACCAGACTGGGGCTGGCGTAGGGATTGGCGACCTGCACCGGGGCAAAGGCCGCATCATTCACCACCACCGGTTCGGGCGCTTCCAGAGGCTCAGGCGTGACGAGCGCCGGATCAATCTCAGGCACAACGATTTCGGGCGGCGGAGCCTCGGCCGCAGGGGCAACAAGATTGGGGTTGCCAATGGTCTGCGGCTCGGGCGCGCGGGCGCTCTCCATCGCCCAGAAAGTGAGCGCGCCAACTGCGCCAATCACCAACACGCCTGCCGCAAGGCCAAGCCCATCGCCGCCTGCCTTGCGATCGACTACGGCGGGGAAGGCTGCACGGCTGGCAAGATCGATGATCTCGGCCGATTCCTGCTCGCGCGGGTCGATATCGGCATCGGCGCCCTTGCGGGGCGGTGTTCGCATGTTCAGGCGCATGGCTGCACTCCTTTCCCGCTCATCCTAGCTCCCCTCGCCCGCGCGCGCCGCACGGCGGCCCCTGCGCGATTTGGGCGGCATCATCCCGATATTGGTGAGCGTTGCGACATCTTTGCCCGAACGCAGCACCAACTGCGCGGGCACGCCTTCGACCACCACCACATCGCCGCGCACGGTGTAATTGACAGGGCCCTCCTCGCCCTCCTCATTAAGCGTGAGGATGGCAGGAACTGCGCGGCCTGCCGGCCATGTCAGGAACACCGCATCGCCATCATCATAGGTGCGCTCGGGCAGCAGGCTCACCTGCCCTGCCCCTGCCCAATCGAAATTGAGCCGCGCCGGATCGATGACGGCAAGCCGATCGGTGGCCGCCTCCATCTCCAGCGGATTGGCCGCCTCACGCTCGGCTTCGAGGGCGGCGGCAAGGCGGGCTTCTTCCTCGGCCTTTTCGATGTCGGGATAGCGGAATTGCAGCACATAAAGCGGCGCTGCGCGGCCATTGGCGATCAGATCGAACAGATAGGTGCGCCGGGTCGTCACCACCGTCAGATTGGTGCGCGCGGCAGGCTCAAGCGGCTTTACAAACAGCATGGACTGCGCGCGGTTGGGCGTGACCTGCCAGGATGCGCTGTCACCAATCGCAACATTTTCAATGGCTTCGTCGGGGGCGAATTTGATCGTGGTCTGCACCTTCACCCGCCCCATTACCGGCACCACCTGCGCTTCGTCAAAGATGCGGGTCTGGATGCGCGGATCATTGGCAAGCGCGGGGCTTGCGACCAGCATCATCGCAAGGGCCGCGATCACGGGGCGGCGGATCATTGGTAGGTCTCCGAAGGTTTGGCGTTTGCGGCCATGGGGCCGGCAGCAGGCGCAGCGGGCGCCTTGCTGGCTGAACGGAAGCGGTTGCCGATTCCGCGCGTGCGCGAGGCTCCGGGCGCAAGCGGGCTTGTCTGTCCGCCGCCAGAGGATGTTGCATAGACGAGGGTTTCTCGGATCGTGCCGGCCGCGCCGCCGCTGTCATTGGCAGAAACGGCCGCAGCGGCCGGGGCGACATCAACGCGGCGCTGCGCTGCTATCGGGGTTGCGGGCGCACGCGCGGCGGCAAGCGCTGCGTTGACGGTGGCCGCGCTCACTGCCGCGGGCGATGGCGCGCGCATGGCATTGCCACCTGCACTGACAGCGTCTTGGCGGGCAAGGCCGAACACCTGCCAGCCTGCCACCATTGTCGAGGCGACGCGCAGCGCCATGAACATCAGCGCAATATGCACCGCGCCAACAAGGAAAAACGCCATTGCGGCCTGTTGATCGATCACGCCGGGGACAGCCACGAGCTGCGCCAGGATCGGGACTGCCAGTTCGAGCATGATCGAACCGCCCAGCACCGCCAGCAGCGGCGCAATCGCCAGCATCACCAGCCCCTTGAGCCAGCCCACAAACAGCCCGCGCGTGCCTTCGAATAGAGCGAGCACCACAAAAATCGGCCCAATCGCCAGCAGTAACGCCAAGCCAATCCGCGCTGTCACCAGCAAGCCCACCGTGCCCAGCAAAAGCAACATCGCGCCCAGCCACATCATCCCCTGCGGCGAGAACGCATTGATGTCCTGCGTCTCCCCGCCGGTCTGTTGCAGGGCGAGGAACACCACATCAAGCTTCTGCGCGAAAGTATCGGTCGCAGAGCCGCGTGACCCCGTCAGGATGCCCGCAACCTCGTTGGGCGCTCCGATCACCACATTGTAGAAAAAGCTCTGATAGGCGACAAAGCTGGTCGCAAAAGTCAGCACCAGCCCCAGCGTAATCATCTTCGGCAGCAGCGCGCGCACCGACAGATTGGAGCGCCCCAGCATCAGCGAAAGCGCAAAGAAGCTGACGTAAAGCACCAGCATCAGCGTCAGCGCAAAGGCAAGCTGGCCTTCGCTGCCGAACAATCGGTTGAAGGCTTGTTCGGAAACATTGGCGGCAATGCAATCGACCGCCTTCAAGGCGGCGGCAACGCCTGCGCCCATATCCTCAACCGCGGTGTCGCAGCGCGTTGTCATTCGGCAGCCTCGGCATGGGTCGGAGCGCTTTCTCCCGGCCATGGCGTGCCAGTGAGCGCCGGGAACCAAGCCGCAGGCGCATCGCCCAGCTTCTCGCGCAAGGTGTCGAGCCTGCGCACCGCGCTTTCGCGGCCCGACAGGATGGTGAGCACTTCGGGCGCATTGCCAAGATCGAGCCGCACCACCACGCTCGCATCGGGCTGACGCACGAGGAAGCAGCGACTATGCGCGGGCAGGCTACGGATTAGCGCCAATTCGTGATCGGTAAGGCCAAAGCCCTCGCAATAATCTTCATAGCGCGCCCGCGCATTGGGCATGAAGATCATTGTGGCGGTTTGTTCCACCAGCGCGGTTGAAATCCGGCTGTCGAGCGCATCGCGCGCGGACTGCGTGGCAAAGCCGACCAGCGCGTTGCGTTTTCTCAATGTTTTCAGCCAATCGCGGATGCGCGCGGCAAACACCTCATCATCCAGCGCCTTCCAGCCTTCATCGATCAGGATCATGGTCGGCTGACCATCGAGCCGTTCATCAATGCGGTGGAAGAGATACATCATGGTGGGCGTGCGCAGGCGCGGGTTTTCGAGCAGCGCCGTCATGTCAAAGCCCAGCACGCGGGCCGAGAGATCAAGCCTGTCACGCGCATTGTCGAACAACCAGGCGTGTTCGCCCTCCCCGATCCACGCACCCAACCGATCCGCCAGATCGCCCGGCTGCGGACGGCGCGCGCCTGCCAGCAATTCCTTGAAGTGCCGAAGCCGCCGCAAGCTTGGATCATTGGCATAGGTCGCATCGACCGCCGCGCTCAAGGTGGCGAGTTCCTCGGGCCCCTCGGCTTTGAGCAGCACGCCGAGCCAATCGCGCAGGAAAGCGCGGTTTGCAGGGCTATCGGGGAGCGCGAGCGGGTTGAACCCGGTCGGCTCTCCGGGCGCGATGCGATCATAGCGCCCGCCGATCCCGCGAATGAACAGTTCTGCGCCGCGATCCTTATCGAACAGGATAGTGCGCGGGGCGAATTTCTGCGCTTGGGCAGCGAGGAAATTCATCACCACGGTCTTGCCCGAACCAGACGGGCCGATGACGCTGAAATTGCCCAAATCGCCATTGTGGAAATTGAAGAAGAACGGCGTCGCGCTGGTCGTCTCCAGCAGCGTCACGGCATCGCCCCAATGATTGCCCGCCGCCTGACCCAGCGCAAAACCGTGGAAGCTTCCAAAGCCTGCCATATTGGCCGAGGATATGAGCGCGCGGCGCACGATGTAATCCTCGTTCCCCGGAAATTGCGCCCAGAAGGCCGGTTCAAGATTGGTGTCTTCGCGCACCGCAATCGCGCCGGTATCCGCCAATGCCGCAGCACACGAAGCCATCGCATCATCAAGCCGCCCGAGATCAGCCTCGCGCACCAGCACGGTGAGATGATGATCGCCAAAGCCAAGCCCGCCGCTGCCGAGCGCATCGCGCGCCGCCATCATTTCATTGCGCTCGGCAGCCGCTTCCTCGTCAACCGAGCGCGAGCGGCGCAGCGCCAGATCAATCCGCTCTCTCGCCGTGGTGCGTTCATTGGGCGCATAGCTTTCGGTGACGACCATTTCGTAAGGCAGGCGCAGCAGCCCATCGAGCAGGCCCGGCGAGGTTGCCTCGGGATAATCTTTCAGCCCCAGAATGGCCGCAAAATCGGGCGCGGACGACCCCCGCAGTTCCATCGCATCCAGCCCGAAACTCGCGCGGCGATAGGGCAGCATCTGGCCGATGTCGGTATCGGGCTGAGGCCGGCGCACGGGCCGCATTTCGCCATTATAAAGCGCCGACAACAATTCGAGGATTTCCGAATGCGTGCCGCCCGTGTTGCTCCCTTCAGCCGCATATTCGCCGAGCACGCTTGCCCCATAGGCCGACAGCGAGGCGACCAAGGCGCTGATTGCAGCGCGCAGGGATCGGATGTCCTTGGGATCAGCCGCAAGCTCCTCCTGCCGCGAGCGCGAGAAGAACCGTGCCATGCGTTCGGGCAGCCCCGTTTTGCCGCGCGCGGGCCTGCGGATCAGCGTGACGAACTGATCGTTGATGAACAGGGATCCGCCTGCCAGCCGCTCTTTCCACCGCGCATCAATATGGCGCGACAGGGCATCGGGAAACTCGGCCTCAAGCTCCACCTCAACCCTGCGGCGAATGACATGATGATACAGCACAAAGCGCGAATCGAGCGCCGAACGCAGCATCACTTCGCGCGTTGCGGCATGGGCATTGAGCGCGGCGGAGTCCTCAGTTTCAAACAACAGCCCAGGAACCTGAATAGAGCTCATCACGCTGCCGTCGCGCAGCAGCACGGTGCTCTCGTCAATCAGCCGCGCATAGGGCAGCCGGTCGCCGACGCGGGCTTCCTTGGCGCTCCACGCGGCCGCGCCAATCCACTTCACCATGAGGAGGCTTTCCTAAGGGGCATAGGAATTGCAGCCCCAGCGTTTGAAATTGGGCACGCGCGGGCATTTCGATACCTTGGTGATCCACAGGTCAAAAATGCGCGGTTCCCGCAAGGAGACGAAATAGCCGATGACATGCATCGCAATCGGCACGGGGATGATCCAGAAACTTTTGAGGATCAGGAAAGCGATCGTCGTCACCATCAGATTGATGATGAAGAAATTCATCGTCACGCCTGCAAACATCTGCGGGCGGGTGAGCGCGCGGTGCACGGGGTGGCGGACGAGTTCGCTCACGCGCCCTACCCCTTAGCCTGCCGCCGACTGGATGCCGGCAACGATGGTGGTCGCGCCAAACAGGATGAAAACGCCGATGATGACAGTCGCACCAAAGCGCCAGTTCATCCGGCCAGTCAGCATCATGAAACCAATCGCCGCCACTGCCATCACCGCAACCGTGGTTGCCACCGTGCCAAGCAGCGTGCCTTGCAGCCAAAGCAGCGCCGAATTGATCGGGCCCGAGCCTGCCGGATCGGCACCTTGTGCATGGGCCGCAGCAGGCATCATCGCCAACGCCGCAAGCGCCGCGAGCCGGGACAGGTGGGCAGTCAGAAATCGCATCATAGTTCCATCAGTCTTTCAAAAAAATCGCGCACGCTCAAGCGGTTCAGCGCGCCTGAGCAGCAAGCCGCCCCATAATCGCTGCGACATATTCGCGCGTTTCGCGGATATTGGGAATGCCGCGGGCACGCTCAACCCGGCCGGGGCCTGCATTATAGGCAGCCAGCGCCTTTTCGAGATCGCCGCCAAAGCGGTTCAATTGTTCGCGCAAGTATCGCGCACCGCCTTCAAGATTGGCGTGGGGATCATCCGGGTTCACGCCGAGATAACGCGCCGTTCCCGGCATCAATTGCGCAAGACCGCGCGCGCCTGCGGGCGAAACAGCGTTTTCGCGCCAGCGGCTTTCCTGCCACACCAGCGCTTCGAGCAGGCTGGGGCTCAGATCATAGCGCGCTGCGAGTTCGTTGATCTTGGGGGCATAGCGCCCCGGCACACGGGCTGCATTGGCCTGCGGATAGGCCACAATCGCTTCGGAAACTGCGGGGCCTTCGCCAAGGCTTGCGCCGGTTTGGACTGGCGCAGTTGCGGCCACCAGCGGGCCTGCCACCCAGCGCGCGCCCTCGGCGCTGACTTCCATCACGTCCGCGCGCGCCTCTGCGGCGACCAGCGCCAGCAGCGAGGCAATCACACAGCGCTGTGCCTTGACGAGAATCATTGAGGGCCCCTCATGCAAGCCCCCTTTGGATAGCCTAAGTGACAGCCAAGTGACAGGCGCAAAGAAACCCGTCAGCAAAGCGTCATGCGGTGACCCCTATTTGGCCCCGATGCGACCATCACGGGTGCTGCTGGCAGAAGCTCTCAGCAATTCTTTGTCAGCCCTGCCCCTCAGTCACGCAGAGTGAGTTGATTGGCGGTGCCTGGCTTGAGACGGAATTCGCCATGGTCGAGCATCCGGATTGCGCGCCGGGCGATTTGACGCGAATCGGCCACTCGTCCGCCCGAGGTTGCCAGATCCATTTCCGCGCGCATTCCCAGCACCGCCGAAAACAGCGCGCGGGCTTGTTGGTCCTGCCCGATCTGGGCATGGGCGATGCCGAGGTTGATCAGAACTGCAGGATCGTTCGGATTATCTCGGCGCGCCTGTTCGAGCAGGCTGATCGCTTCGTCATGGCGCCGCGCGAGAAGCGGACCAACCGCCAATTCACCCGGCCATTCAATCCCCTCCATGGCAGGCGGCGTCGAAGGAGCGCTGAGCTGTGCGGAAGCGCCAAGGGAAAGGGCAAGCGCGGTGATGAACATGAGCGGTTCTCCTGATGAGCAACAGGAGGAAATGTTGCAGCAGGTTTCATCAAAATGCAACATAACTGCAACATTGTCATGTTTCTGCAATTTAAGCAGCATATATATCTGTTTTATATATGTAATATATCATCATTCCGGAGCGGCAGAGCCTCTCCCAATCTCTCAAAACTGGTCATATTTGTCATAGTTTAGTCATAATTTGCGAATTGCCGCAAAACTGTAACTCTGCCGAAAATCTGTCACGCACTCCCCCTAGCGAAGGCTTCGCACACAGTCCTTGTGGCGCCTGTCTTTGCCGATTCTTCGGAATTTTTGGGGGAACGCTTGTCGTGAAAAATGTCCAACGCACGCTTGTTATTGGTTGCAGCCTTTTCGCGCTCGCGGGCTGCGGCGCTGATCAAATCGTCTCGCCGGGCACGAGCGGTGACATTATCATCAACAACCCGGCTCCGCCGCCCGCACCAACGCCCACGCCGACGCCGACGCCCACGCAGGCGCTGGTGACCCCGGCTGCGGGCTGCCCGACGATCGGCACGCCTGCTGGCCTCACTGACGTTGGGACCATCTCGGGTCCGACCGGCACCTATCGCGTGTGCCGTCTGCCCACCACTTTCACCAACAATGACACGCTGCGCTTTATCCCGGGCCTCGTTTATGAGATCCGCGACCGCGTGAATGTTGGCGTGGACGAAGGCTTCTCCAGCACGCTCACCCGCGTCACCGTCACGATTGAGCCGGGCGTTATTCTGTACGCTTCGGGCGCGAGCTTTTTCGTCGCCAATCGCGGCAACCGTCTGATCGCAGAAGGCACGGCTGAACGTCCGATCATCTGGACTAGCCGGGACAACATCCTTGGCCTTGTCAACGACAACAGCGATGCCCAGTGGGGCGGCGTGGTGCTGCTCGGCCGTGCGCCGGTATCGGATTGCAACACCTTGGTGTTCAACACGCCGTCGGCTCCCAACGCCAACCCGCAGTGCGAAATGCAGCTCGAAGGCACCGCGGTTGCCACTCCCTTTGGCGGCACCAACAGCGCCGACAATTCGGGCATCTTCCGCTTCAACCAGATCCGCTTCTCGGGTTTTGAACTGGAACAGGGCAACGAACTGCAATCGCTCACCACCGGCGGCACGGGTTCGGGCACGATCATCGAAAACCTGTTCAGCTTCAACAGCTCGGATGATGGCGTCGAATTCTTCGGCGGCACAGTCAACGTGCGCAACATCGCGGTGATCGGCGCATCGGACGATTCGATCGACACCGACACTGGCGCGCAGAACTTCATCGACACCGCGCTGGTGGTGCAGCGTCAGACCACGGGCGACAGCATCATCGAGCTCGACTCGCCCGATGGTGTGCGCACCAATATCAACGCTCTGCCGCAGACCCGGATGTTCGTGAATAACTTCACCTTCGTCCAGCGCTCGCGCGAATCCACTTCGGTGGTGCGTGCGCGCGGCGGCGCAGCGCTTTCGCTCACCAACGGCGTGATCGATGCACAGAACGTGTGTTATCGCATCGACGAGGCGCCCACGCTGGCGGCGCTGATTGGCATCAACGCCGTGGTTGCGAAATGCGGTGATACGCGCCCGACCCAAGGTTCGCAGGGGGTGACCGATCAGCAGGTGCTTGACCGCGTCAACGCCGGCGTGCGCAACCAGCTGGCCTTTGCCATCACCCTCACCAATGGTGTGGTGAACGGCACAGGTGAAGCAGCGATCCAGCCGTTTGATGCCACTGGCCTGTCGAGCTTTTTCCCGACCAGAAGCTTCATCGGCGCGCTTGAGAATGCCGCTGCGCTGACGTCGATCTTCGGCAGCTGGACCTGCAACTCGACGATCCAGAACTTTAACAGCCCGCTCGGCAACTGCACTTCACTGCCGATCTACACCAGCTGAGCCTCTCCCTGAGCAGGCGGGAGGCAAGGACGATTGGTCCCTTGCCTCCCGCCCTTTTGCAGCATCACCCGCACTCATGCGGGGCAACAGATTGAATTCAAGGGGCATTCATGAGGGGGCCAGACTTTATGCTGAAGCGCGCGCGGGTGGCCGCATGGTTGCTGTTGACAACGTCGCTGACTGTTCCTGGAGCGCTGTCCGCACAGACCACCGCTGCAGGCGGTGAGCCGGCGGCTGAAGCAGAGGGAGCGGAGGGATCAGATGACGAGTTCCGTCAGCCTGACATCTCGATCCCCGGCGGCGGCATTGTTGTCACCGGAAGGCGTAACCGCAATGTGGAACGCGCCTCGACCCAGGTTCTTTCGGTCCTTACCGAGGCGGACATTGCCCGCACCGGCGAAAGCGATATCGCGGGCGCGCTGTCACGAGTAAGCGGGTTGTCGCTGGTAAGCGGGGGACGCGTCTTCGTGCGCGGCTTGGGTGATCGCTATTCGCTGGCGATGCTGAACGGTCTGCCCCTTCCCAGCCCCGAACCACTTAGCCGGGTTGTGCCGCTCGACATTTTTCCGACCAATGTCGTGTCCTCAAGCCTTGTTCAGAAGACCTTTTCGGCAAACTTTCCGGGCGAATTCGGCGGCGGGGTTATCAACCTCACCACCAAGGCAATCCCGCTCAAGAATTTCCTCGATGTCAGTGTCGGCACGGGGGGCGACACTCTCACAACTTTCCAGAACGGGCTCACCTATTTTGGTTCCAACTGGGATTCGTTCGGATTTGACAATGGCAATCGCAACGTGCCCTCAAATCTTGCCGCCTTCATCGCCAGCGGCCAGCGTATCAGCGACCTGAGCCTTGCCGAACAGGGCGCGATTGCCGGGCAGTTGCTGCCGGCCAATCTGGTGACTTTGCAGCGCGTTCCCGAACAGCGCCCCAACCTTTCGGGCACGATTACGGGCGGCGTATCGGTGGATCTCAGCGGTTCAACAACGCTGGGCATTATCGCCACCGCTTCGATCCGCAACAAGCTGCGCAATCGCACCGTGCGCAACCAGACGGGCAATTCGGATCTCACCGAGATCCTTGAGGATTTCACCACCTTCATCACCGATGAGAACATCCTCGTCGACGGCCTGCTGGGCTTTGGGCTTGATATTGGCGAGCACACCATACGCTGGACCAATCTCTACATCCGCGACAGCCTCAAAACGGCACGTCTGGCCGAAGGCACCAACATCGTGTTCGGGGCGAGCGGGTTTGACTTTCAGAACCAGCAGACCGCTTGGTTTGAACGCCAGCTGATCGACACCCAGCTTGTGACTGAGCTGAAATTCGACAAACTGCGGGTCGATTTGCGCGGCGGCTATGCCCGCACCGACCGCGAGGCGCCCTTCAACGCCAACGTCAGCTACACCCGGACCAACGCGCCCGGCAATCCGTTCGGCGACAAGTTTGTGGCCTATTTCAGTCAGGTGTCGGACGTGGGCATTTCCTCGGTCGCTTTTGACGACCTCAAAGAGGAACTTCTGTTTGGCGGGATTGACCTCAGCTATGGCGTCACCCCCAATCTTACCGCCACAATCGGCTACGCCTATTCCGATACCGAACGGCGTTCGTCGAGCCGTGAATTTCGTCCGATCATTTCGGGTGGCAAAGTCGAGGGGCTCGATACCGATGTCGTGCCGGCCCTCGGCCTGAGGCGTCCGGGCGACATCATCAACGGCGCAACGCTCGCCGGATTCAACGTGGTGGTGACCGAAGCCACACCCTTCCCGGTGTTTGATGCCGCGCTTCAGATCAACGCCGCCTATGGCATGGTGCGCTGGCTTCCCAGTGATCGCATCACCGTGGATGCAGGTGTGCGTTTTGAAGATGCCAAGCAACTGGTGGCGCTTGATCAGTCGATCTTCCAGATCCCGATCGAAGGCTCTGTTCCCACCAACCTTGCAGAAAATTACTTCCTGCCTGGCGCCACCATCACCTTTGAGGCGACCGACAAGCTGCAGGTGCGGCTCGCCGCTTCCAAGACGATTGCCCGTCCCCAATTCCGCGAACTGGTCGAGCAGACCTATTTTGATCCGGAATCCAACCGCCGGTTCCGCGGCAACCCCTTCCTCGTCGACAGCCAATTGCTCAATTTTGAAGCGCGCGGCGAATATTACTGGGGCGGCGCACGCAAGCTTACTGTCGCAGGCTTCTTCAAACAGATCGACAATCCGATCGAGGCCTTCCTGATCTCCAACTCGGGCACCCCGCTCACCAGCTTTGCCAATGCGCCGAGCGCCAATCTCTACGGGGCCGAAGTTGATTTCGGATACAATTTCGACATCTCAAACTGGGGCGGAAATTTCTTCGGCACCAAGCAGGTGCTGATACTGGCCAACTACACCTTCACCAAATCGCGTCTCGATGTGGGGCCGGGTGATATTGCGCCGGTGCCTGGAAACACCAATCAGGCCGCTGATCAGATTTTTGACAAGGGGGTCCCCTTGGTGGGGCAGTCCAATCACATCGCCAACCTGTCGATCGGCATCGAAGACACCGACAAAGTGCAGCAGGCAACCTTCCTTGTGAACTATGCCAGCAAGCGCGTGACAGCACGCGGTGGGCCGCTGCCCGATGTGGTGGAAGACCCTGGTCTGACGGTTGATTTCGTGGCGCGCAGCGAATTGAAACTCGGCAACCGCCCGCTCGAACTCAGCTTCGAGGTCCGCAACATCTTTGGTCGCGGCAATTTCGAGTTCCAGGAATTCCAGGGCAACCGGATCGAGCTTAATACCTTCCGCGTTGGCACGGCGTTCTCATTGGGCCTGAAAGCAAGCTTCTGAACAAACAGCCGCGCCGCGCTCGGGCATCGTTCCGTTTGCGGCGCAGCTTTCTTTATCTCAGATCGAACACATAGCCCATCTGGCGCACTGTGCGCAGCGGATTGCCGGCACCGGCTGCCTTGAGCGCGCGGCGCAGCCGCCCGATCCACACATCGACTGTGCGTTCATCAATCGGGCCTTCGTCCTTGCCAAGCCCTTTGATGAGATCCGCCCGGCTGAGCACGCGGTTGGGATTCTGCGCCAGAAAACGAAGCAGACGGAATTCATTGGGCCGAAGGGTGATCGGCTGCCCCGCCCACAGCGCTTGCAGCGCCGCCAGATTGATCGTCAGCGGGCCATATTCCTGAATGCGCGCAGCAGCAGCATCGCCGCGCCGGGTCTGGACCGCCAACACCCGGTCAAGCACACGGGTGCGCTCCACCGGCCCGACCATATAATCATCCGCCCCCGCCTTGAGCGCGCGGCGGCGATCGTCGATGTCGTCGGCTTCGAGCACCATGGTGATATGGGCACCGGCCATGCGCGGGTCGGCACGCAGGCGACGGCACATTTCGAGCCCTGCCAGATCTTCCATCACCCAATCGACAAAGGCCCAGATCGGTCCATCGACGAGCCTTTCAGGGCCACCTGACCCGAGGCGCGCAAAGACAAACCGCTGCTTGTCATGAATAAAGTCATCCAGCGTCTCGCCCAAGTCGCTGGTCAGGAAAATAGTGACGACATCCATGCGTTGCCTGCCCCGGTTTCACGCCGGAGTGGCTGAGGTGTGTGACCTTTTCACGACGAGTTTGCGACAGCTTAAGCGGTGCTGTCACATTGCGGCATTTTCCTTTCAGGAAAGCGTCAGCCCGCCATCGACCACGAGCGTTTGCCCGGTGACATAGGCCGACAGCGGCGAGGCCAGGAACAGCGCTGCGCCCGCCATATCCTCGGGGGTGCCCACCCGGCGCAAGGGAATTTTGCGCAAGGTTGCCTCAAGTCTTTCGGGATGCTCGGTGGTGACGCTGGTCAGCTTGGTGGGGACAAGGCCCGGCGCGATGCCATTAACCCGGATGCCGTCCCTCGCCCACGCCTCGCCCAGGGTTTTGGTCAGGCTTGCCGCGCCTGCTTTCGATGCCGCATAGGCGGGCGTTCCGATGGTCGATTTGAAGGCGGCGACGGATGAGACGATGATGATCGCGCCCTTCGTCTCGGCCAGCGCCGGGTGGAAAGCGCGCGCAGCATCCATCACCGAATTGAGGTTGATATCCACCACCTGATCCCACCCTTCGCGGGTGAATTCGGCCCGCCCATAGCGCACTGTGCCCTGACACAGCACCAGCACATCAAGCGCGCCGAAATCCGCCGCCAGCCTGTCTGCCGCTTCGCGATCGGTGAGGTTCAACTGGCGGTAATCAAGGCCGGTGAAGTCGGCGTCCTCGGCTTCCAGATAGTCCCCGAAATCGGGCCGCGTGCCGGTGACAGTGACGCTCGCCCCGCGCGCGCGGAACCCGTGCGCGATGCCGTTACCGATCCCGCTCGACCCGCCGATGACGAGGACGCGTTTGCCGGTGAAGTCGAGGGGGTCGGTCATGCTCGGATGCTCCCTCAGATACTCCGCGAGATCACTTCCTTCATGATCTCGTTGGTGCCGCCGAAAATCCGCGTGACGCGCGCATCGCGCCACAGCCTCGCGATGGCGTATTCGTTCATATAGCCCGCCCCGCCGTGGAGTTGCAGCGCGACATCGCAGCATTCCCATTGCAGATCGGTGTGCCACAGCTTAGCAGCGCTCGCCTCGTCCGTCGTCAGCTCGCCTGCGAGGTGCTTTTTGATCGCCCAATCAAGATGCGCCCAGCCGACCTGCAGCTTGGCCTTCAAATCGGCCAACGTGAATTTGGTGTTCTGGAATTCAAACACGCTCTTGCCGAAGGCCTTGCGATCCTTGGTGAATTTCACCGCTTCATCAAACGCCCGCTGCGCTGCCGCCTGCGCGCCCACGGCAATGCTGAGGCGTTCCTGCGGCAATTCCTCCATCAGGTGGACAAAGCCCATGCCTTCTGCGCCAAGGATATTGGTCATCGGCACGCGGCAATCATTGAAGAACAATTCGGAGGTGTCGGCGGAATGCTGCCCGATCTTGTCGAGATTGCGCCCGCGTTCAAACCCCGGCGTGTCAGCGTCCACCAGCACCAGCGAAATGCCCTTGGCGCCCTTCTCAGGGTCAGTCTTGGCGACCACGATCACGCAATCGGCGTTCTGGCCATTGGTGATATAGGTTTTCGAACCATTGATGACGAGGTGATTGCCATCCTTCTTGGCGGTGGTGCGGATGCCCTGAAGATCGCTCCCTGCGCCCGGTTCGGTCATGGCGATGGCGGTGATGATGTCGCCGCTCACCATGCCGGGAAGATATTTCTCGCGCTGTTCGGGCGTGCCGAGCCGTTCAAAATAGCTTGCGGTTATGTCGTTCTGGAGCGTGAAGCCAGCCGAGGAACCAACATAGGAGAGTTCCTCGGTCAGCACGCAGTTGAAACCGAAATCGAGGCCAAGGCCGCCGTTTTCTTCCTTCACTGTCATGCACAGCATCCCGGCATCGCCCATTTTCTTCCACACATCGCGGGGCACGATGCCATTGGCTTCGTGCTCGTCCATGTGCGGGACAAGATGCTCGGCAAAGACCTTGCGAACAGTGTCGCGGAAGGCCTCGTGATCTTCGTTGTAGGCAGTGCGGTATGATGTTGCGAGCATGGCGGGTTCTCTCTTCCGGGCAATGGGTTTCGTTTTGCCACGATAAAGCCGCGCAAGCCCCGCGCGGTCAAGCGCCAAAAATGCAACTTGGGCGAGCGGCCAGACTGCCCCCGCCTCTCAAGCCCCCCGTGTCAGGCACGGGGCGACGCCGCCTCACCCCACAAATGCGCGTTCGATCACGAACTGTCCGGGCATTGAATTGCTGCCTTCGGTGAAACCGCGTGCTTCCAGATCAGCGGCGTGATCTTTAATCATCGCCATCGAGCCGCACAGCATTACGCGGTCTTCTTCGGGCACAAAATGCTTCGGGCCTTTCGACTGCGCGAACAACCGGCCATCATCAATCAGCGTCTGGATGCGGCCCGTGGTGTGGAAATCCTCGCGGGTGACCGTGGGCACATAGATCATGCGCGCGCGGTCTTCATCCTCAAGCAGCGGATCGCCTTCAAGCTTGCTCTCCAGAAGCTCGCGATAGGCCAGTTCGGCGACATGGCGCACGCCGTGCACCACGATGACTTCTTCGAACATCCCATAGACTTCAGGATCGCGCACCAACGACATGAAAGGCGCAAGCCCCGTGCCAGTGGACAGCATGAACAATCGCTTGCCCGGCAAAAGCGCATCCGTCACCAGCGTGCCGGTCGGCTTCTTGCCGAGATAGATCGGATCGCCCACCTTGATATGCTGAAGCCGCGAAGTGAGCGGGCCGTCCTGCACCTTGATCGAGAGGAATTCCAATTCCTCCTCATAAGAAGGCGAGGCCACCGAATAGGCGCGCAAAAGCGGCTTGCCATTATCGCCCGGAAGGCCAATCATGACGAATTCGCCCGAACGGAAGCGGAAAGAGGCCGGCCGCGTCATCTTGAAGCTGAACAGGCCTTCGGTCCAGTGATGGACATAGGTGATGGTCTCAACGCTCAGAGCGCCGCTTTCGGTGAACTGGGCGCGGTCGATAACGGGCTGGTTCAAGGCAGGTCTCAATCTGTAGCTGGCGCCGCGCACAAGCGGCAAGGTTGGCCCGCGCAAATGGACGTTTGCGCGCCCTTCATCAAGACAGTTTAGCAATAAAGCCTGAAAGCAAGCCTTGATCGGCCGCAATCAGGCCCGCTCGGCAGCGCTATTTCCAGCCCGCGCGATCAAAGATCTTGACGGCTTCGGCCTGCCCCTTGCCGATCTCAGCGGCATTGAGCGTGTCGGCCTTGAACTTACCCAGCTTTTCAACTGCGGAATTGGCGGCAAGCCCGGTCACTGCGGGATATTCATTATTCCCGTCGGCAAAATACCGCTGGGCCTTTTCTTCCGTCAGATATTCAAGGAAGCGAATCGCATTGGCGCGGTTGGGCGACGTCTTTACCAACCCTGCCCCGGAAATATTGACATGGGTGCCAGTGCCATCCTGATCGGGGAAGATGATGCCGACAGCGTCAAACACCTTGGCCTGCGCCGGATCGCCCGCAAAACGCGCCAGATAATAGGTGTTCACCAACGAGATCCGGCACTCGCCTGAGGCCACCGCCTCGATGTTCGAGCTATCGTTGCCTTCAGGCGGACGCGCGAAATTGGCGACCACACCCTTGGCCCACTTCTCCGCCTCGGCCGCGCCCTTGTGCGCAATGATGCTGGAAAGCAGCGAGATGTTGTAGATGTTCGAGGACGACCTCATGCAAATCTGGCCCTTGAATTCGGGCTTGGCGAGATCAGCGTAAGAGGTAAGGCCTTCCGGCGCACCTTTGGCCTTGTTGTAGATGATGATGCGTGCGCGGGTCGACAGGCCGAACCACAGGCCATCGGGATGGCGCAGATGGGCCGGCAGGCGTTCTGTGAGCAGCGGGGAGTCGACCGAAGCGAGAATGCCGGCCTGCTCAGCGCGCCACAACCGGCCCGCATCCACAGTGATCAGCAGATCGGCCTGGCTGAATTCGCCTTCGGACTGGATGCGCTCGATCAGCGCGTCGGCATCCGCTTCGATCCGGTTGACCTTGATGCCAGTGGCCTTGGTGAAATCCTCATAAAGCGCCAGATCGGTGTCGTAGTGGCGCGAGGAAAAGAGATTGATCTCGCCCGCATCTGCAGCAGGCGCGCTCTCGCCCGCACCTTCAGGATCTGCCGAACAAGCGGCGAGCATGGTAAGACTGACGGCAGCGGCAAGACCAAAGGCAAACTTCGTCATGGGAATGTTCCTGTTGATAATTGCGAATGACTTGCAATAGTATCTGGCAAAAGGCAAGCGCTAATCGCGGGCAAAGACGCGCAGGCTGCCCGGCTGTGGCATCACGCGATAGCATCCCTGCGGGCTGAGCTTGGCAGTGGTCTCGACAGTGATCTGCGCGCCGCCGGCGCCCTCCAGCAACACCCGCGTCACCTCGCCCATCGGGTGAACATCGGCGATGGCTAATCCTGTGCTGTCCGCCACCAGATCGAGCCGGTCTGCATGCACCAGCAAATCCGCTCCTGCGCGGGCTGACGGCACCGCTGTGACAGCCTCTTTGGCGCTCGCCAACGGCCACACTCCGAAAGCGGTGGTAAAGCCGTGCGCGCTCACTTCAGCCGCGACAATCTGCGCCCCGCTGAAAATCGCGCCCACCGCAGCGCTGGCAGGCGCATCATGGAGCTCGGCTGGCGTTCCGAATTGCACGATGCGGCCGTGCTCCATCACCGCGATTCGGTCAGCAATGTCGAGCGCTTCGGCAGGATCATGCGTCACCAGCAAAGTGGTCGTGCCCGCCGCACGCAGCAGCATCCGGCAATCGCGCCTGAGCTTGCGCCTGAGCACAATATCGACGCTGGCAAAGGGTTCGTCCATGAGCAGCACCTTGGGCCCCGGCGCCATCGCCCGCGCGAGCGCCGCGCGCTGTTGCTGCCCGCCCGAAAGTTCATGGGGATAGCGCTCGCCCAGCCCTGCAAGGCCCACCTGTTCGAGCCAGCCTGTCACTTCGCCCTGCCGATCGCGCGGCAGGCCAAAGCCCACATTCTGGGCGATCGTCATGTGCGGGAACAGCGCGCCGTCCTGAAACACAAGGCCTACCGGGCGATGTTCGGGCGCAGGGTGGCGGACGGGGTCGGCCAGCACCTCACCGCCAAGACACACCGCGCCTTGCTGAACCTTGAGCAAACCGGCGGCAAGATTAAGCAGTGTTGACTTCCCGCAGCCCGACGCGCCAAGCAGGCACGTAATTTCTCCGGCAGACGCGATCAGGCTCACATCGCCGAGCGCTTGGCTATCACCATAAGCATGGGCAATATGACGAAATTCAAGGCTCACATGATGCATCCGGGCGATTGCGGGTGAGCCGCCTTAGGCAATTTGCGCAAGGGTCCGCAAGCGGCGAGGCGTCTTGGCACGCTGACGGCGCGCCTGCCGCTGCGCGCCTGAGCGGCTGGACAATCGCCGCGCTGATCATTGCAGCGCTGGCAGGATTGCCTCTGGTGGCAATCCTTGCGGCCTCGTTCGGCGGCGGGCTTGATGCTCTGGCACACCTCGCCCGCACAGTGCTGCCGCTCTATGTCGCCAACACGATGCTCTTGATGGTTCTGGCGGGCAGCCTTGCTGTGATCATCGGGACGGGAACCGCCTGGCTGGTAAGCGCAGCGCAGTTTCCGGGGCGGCGTGTGCTGGCGGTTGCGCTCGTCCTGCCCTTGGCTGTTCCCGCCTATATTGCGGCCTATATCTATGCCGATATCCTGAGCTTTACCGGGCCTGTGCAATCAGGATTGCGCGGGCTGACAGGATGGGGCGTTGCCGATTACACCTTCCCTGCGATCCGATCATTGCCCGGAGGAGCGCTGGTGTTGGCGCTGGTGCTTTATCCCTATGTTTACCTGCTCGCCCGCGGGGCCTTTGCCGCGCAAAGCCTTACCCAGTTCCGCGCCGCACGCAGTCTCGGCGCTTCCCCGCGCACGGCATTCTGGCGGGTTGCCCTGCCCGCTGCGCGCCCCGCGATTGCAGGCGGGCTGGCGCTGGTTTGCATGGAAGTGCTCGCGGATTTTGGCGTGGCGGAATATTTCGGCATTCCCACTTTTTCGACCGGCATCTTCCGTTCGTGGCTGGCGATGGGCGACAAGGCAGCCGCCTTGAAGCTGGCTGCCATGATGCTGGTGTTTGTCGCGGTGCTGGTGATTTTCGAAGCGCGCACCCGCACAGGGCGCAGCGCCAGCCGAGACGGGCTCGCCGCGCGCGCGGGTGAACCCTTGATTGAACTGTCGCATGGGGGCCGCGCGCTGGCGACGCTTATCTGCGCGCTGCCGGTGCTGCTTGGCTTTGTCGTTCCCGCCGGCTGGCTGGCTTGGCTGGCGACCAGTGATGCGGCGATCGCGGCGACCCGCGAACTCGGGGCATATCTGGGCGGCAGTCTCAAGCTGGGGTTTGCCGCTGCGCTCACCTGCGTTGTGGCTGCGTTGCTGCTTGCCTTTGCCAAGGCGCGCAGCAACAGCTGGGCTGTGACAGGCGCGGTCCGGCTGGCGACATTGGGCTATGCTTTGCCCGGCGCGCTGCTCGCGGTTGGCTTGCTGGCTCCTTTGGGGGTTTTTGACCAGAGCCTTACCCGGTTTGCGCGCGACGCTTTTGGCCATTCGGGCGGCTTGCTGCTTACCGGCACCAGCGCAGTTCTGATCTATGCGCTGAGCGTGCGTTTCATGACGGTTGCTTACAACTCACTGGACAGCGGGCTGTCGCGCATCCCGCCCAATCTCGATGCCGCTGCGCGCAGCCTTGGCGCTGGCCCGGCGCGGGTGCTGGTGCGCATCTATGCTCCGCTGCTGGCTCCCAGCCTCGCCGCTGCTGCCGCGCTTGTATTTATCGACACCCTGAGAGAACTCCCCGCAACGCTGATCCTGCGCCCCTTCAATCTCGAAACGCTGGCAACGCGCACCTACCGCTTGGCCAGCGATGAACGCCTTGTCGAAGCCTCAATCCCGGCACTGATTTTGCTTGCCGCAGGGCTTATCCCAGTGCTGCTGCTGGCGCGGGTGGGCAAGCGTTGATTGCGTTTCAGACCTCCCGCCCCGCCTCCCCACCCGGCCACCAATAGTACCACTATGTTGTGGTGGCCGGGTGGGGAGGTCTGCATCGAAAAAAGTGTCAATCCAGCTTGTCACTTGGGCTTGTCGGCGGGCGCAGATGCGTCCATTAGAGCGGGCCTATGGCACGTTTTCCTTTCTCAGCAATCGTCGGTCAGGACGAGATGAAGCAAGCGCTGCTGATTGCAGCGGTCGACCCTTCGGTGGGCGGGGTGATGGTGTTTGGCGATCGCGGAACGGGCAAATCCACCGCTGCGCGCGCGCTCGCCAGCCTGCTGCCCCCGATCATGGCTATCGAGAATTGCCCCTATGGCTGCTCTAAAGAAGAAGCCGCGCGCTATCCGGGCGTGGCGGGCACAGGGCCGGTCAAGAAACGCGCGGTGCCCTTCGTCGATCTGCCCTTGGGCGCGACCGAGGACCGCGTGATCGGCAGCCTCGATTTGGAACGCGCGCTGCGTTCGGGCGAAAAGGCGTTCGAGCCGGGCCTCTTGGCCAAGGCGCACCGCGGGTTCCTTTATATCGACGAGATCAACCTTCTCGAAGATCACCTTGTCGACCTGCTGCTGGATGTTGCCGCCTCGGGCGAGAATGTGGTCGAGCGCGAGGGGCTGTCAGTGCGCCACCCGGCCAAATTCGTGCTGATCGGCTCAGGCAACCCCGAAGAAGGCGAATTGCGCCCGCAGCTGCTCGACCGGTTCGGGCTTTCGGTCGAAGTGCGCACGCCCAAGGATCTCGAAGTTCGCATCGAGATCATGCGGCTGGTTGCCGCCAACGAATCAGACCCCGCAGCCTTTGCGACCCGCTGGGCGGGTGAGGACGAGAAGACCCTGAAGAAAATCGCGCGCGGCAAGGCGCGCCTGCCCAAGCTGGTTCCGGGCGATGATGTGCTGCGCGATGCGGCCAACCTGTGCTTGGCGGTGGGCGCGGATGGCCTGCGCGGCGAGCTTACCCTGATGCGGGCTGCGCGCGCCTATGCCGCGCTTGAAGGGGCCAAGGCCGTAACCCGCCAGCACCTGATTGCGATTGCGCCTTCCGCGCTGCGCCACCGTCTGCGCCGCGATGTGCTCGACGAAACGGGCTCGACCACCCGCATCACCCGCGCGATTGAAGAGCTGTTCGGATGAGCGAGGCGGACACGCCCGTTGACCCTCTTGATGATGCCCTGATCGCCGCGCGATTGTTCACCCTCGCGCCCAAGGTGTTCGGCGGCTTGGTGCTGCGCGGTTCTTCGCCAGCGCGCGATGCGCTTATCGAGGCGCTCAGCGGCGAAATCGCGCTTCGGCGGATGCCGGGCCATGTCGATGATGAACGCCTGCTCGGCGGGATCGATATTGCCGCGAGCCTCGCTGCCGGTCGCCCGGTGGTGCAGAAGGGTCTGATCGAGGAAGCGCAAGGCGGCGCGCTGATTATCCCTATGGCTGAACGCATGGATGCAAGCGTTGCCGGGCGGCTGGTGCAGGCATTGGATGATGCCAAGGCTGCGCTGGTGATGCTGGACGACTCGGTGGAGGCCGATGATGCCCCGCCTGCCAGCCTCATGGAACGCAGCGCCTTTCGCTGCGATCTGTCCGCCTCGCGCCGCTGGCAGGGCGTCGAATTGCCGAGCGCGCCGGAAGGCGGCTGGGGCGGCGCGGCGCTGCTGGATGACACGCAATTGCGCGCGCTTGCCACCACCGCAGTGTTGCTGGGCGTCGATGATGTGCGCGCGCTGATTTACGCCGAAGCGGCGGCGCGGGGCGCGGCGCTGCTGGCGGGGCGCACGCAAGCCGAGGATGCCGACCTCGCCACCGCCGTGCGCCTTGTGCTGGCTCCGCGCGCGACCCGCATCCCGGAGTTCGAGCAGGAGCAGGAGGAGCAGTCCCAGCCCGAAGAGGCCCCGCCTGAAGATGGCGAGCAGGAGCCGCCCCCACCTGACAGCAATCCGCCCGATCCGCCCGAGGAGCAACAGCAGCAATCGAGGGAGCAAGACCTCGAAGAATTACTGGTCGATGCCGCCAAGGCCGCAATCCCCCAAGGGCTGCTCGAACAGCTCGCAGCGGGCAATGCGCCGCGCCGGGGCAGCAGCACCGGCACCGGACAGAAGCGCAAATCAGGGATGCGCGGCAAGCCCTTGGGTGCGCGCCCCGGGATGCCGCGCGGGGGCGCGCGTCTGGCGCTGATCGACAGCCTTCGCGCCGCCGTGCCGTGGCAGAATGTCCGCCGCCGCGAAAAAGGCATGGATGCAGATAGTCCCATCATCATGCGCAAGGAAGACCTGCGCATCCGCCGCTTCGAAGAACGCGCCGCGCGGGTGACGATCTTTGCCGTCGATGCCAGCGGTTCGGCGGCTGCCGCCCGTTTGGCCGAGGCCAAGGGCGCAGTCGAACTGATGCTGGCACAGGCCTATGTGACCCGCTCCGAAGTCGCGCTGATCGCCTTTCGCGGCACCACCGCCGAGGTGCTCTTGCCGCCCACCCGCTCGCTGACGCGGGCCAAGCGCGCTCTGTCGGAATTGCCCGGCGGGGGCGGCACGCCGCTGGCGCTGGGGCTGAATGCCGCGCGCGAGTGTGCCGAGGGCGTGATCTCCAAGGGGCGCAGCGCGGCGCTCGTCATCCTCACCGACGGCAGAGCCAACATAACCGCCGAAGGCACGCCGGGCCGCGCGCAGGCGAATGAGGACGCGAAATCCGCCGCCAAGGCAATCTATGCACGCGGGATTGATAGCCTTGTCGTCGATATCTCGGCGCGCCCCGGCCCCGAAGGCGCGGCGCTGGCGAGTGCCATGGGAGGCCGCTTCCTCGCCCTGCCGCGCGCCGATGCCAAGATGCTGCAACAGGCGATTACCGCCGCCCAGCCGCTCGGCAAGGCGGCTTGAAGCATGGCGCGCCCGCTCGACTGGCACCGGGAAGGCCTGATCTGGCCGCACCGCGAGGCGAGCGAATTCGTGAATGCAGGCGGCGCGCGCTGGCATATCCAGCGGATGGGTTCCGGCGAGCCCTTGGTGCTGCTCCACGGCACGGGCGCATCAGTTCATTCGTGGCGCGATGTCATGCCGATCCTCGCTCAGACGCACGAGGTCATCGCGGTGGATCTGCCGCGCCACGCGTTCACCACCGGCCATCCGCCCGACAGCCTTTCACTGGTGCGCATGGCGGGGGAGTTGGCGCGGCTCCTGCAAGCGCTGGAGGTCAGCCCCGCCGGCATTATCGGCCACTCGGCAGGCGCGGCGCTGGCGCTGCAACTGGCGCTCGATCATGGCTACAACGGGCCGATTGTGGGCCTCAATTCCGCGCTGCGTCCCTTCCCCGGCATTGGCGCGCAGCTGTTCCCCGCCGTCGCCAAGCTGTTTCTGGTGAACCCCTTTGTGCCGCGGATTTTCTCAGGCTCTTTGGCGCGCGATGACAAGGCGGCGGAGTTTCTTAAGAAGTCCACCGGCTCTGTCATCGATGATGCCGGGACGGCGTGCTATTTCACCCTGTTCCGCAATCCCGCCCACGCCAAAGGCGCGCTGGCGATGATGGCGAACTGGGACCTGCCCAGCCTCAAGGCCCGCATGGGCCGTGTCAGCAATCCCGTGCTGCTGGTGCATTCCGATCGCGACGCGGCGATCCCGCTCGACTGGGCGCGCGAGGCGAGTGGGTGGCTCAAGACCGCGCGGCTTGAAGTCCTGCCCGGTCTCGGCCATCTTGCCCATGAGGAAGCGCCCGAACAGGCGGCGGAATTGATCCGCGCCTTCCTTACCGCGCATTAGGCGGGAGCAAGCGAGAGGCAAGGCCCCATGCACGCAGGCAATTATGGCTGGATCGAGTTGGTGGTGTTTTATGGCATCGCGGTCGGCTTTGGCGTGTGGCAGTGGGTGAAGATGGACCGGATGCTGAAGAAAACTCGCGCCGAGAAAGCCGCGAAGGAAGCGGCAGAAGCGGCGGCGAAAAAGGATGGGTCGGCGGGGGTGTGAGGCGGATTGCCGGGGACTGTCAGGATTTCCGTGTGTGATCGGGCGGTTGAACATTAGGCCGTCATGGCTTTGATGAAGCGTTCGCCGAACAGGACGGCGAACTGGGCTTTGGCCATGGACCACTCACGCAGCGGCATTCTCCACTCTTTCTCCGAGCGGTTCAAGATCAGATAGAGCAGCTTGGTTGCCGCCTCGTCGCTGGGAAGTGCCCCCTGCCCCTGACCTCCCGCCGGAGCTGGGCATTCAGCGCCTCGATGGCATTCGTCGTGTAGACGATCCTCCGGACCTCTTCGGGGAAGACGAAGAACGGGATGACCTCGCTCAACGCCCGGCGCCAGCTCTGGCCGATGGCGGGATAGCGCTGGCCCCATTCGCTGGCCTCAAAGGCAGTGAGTGCCTCCTCGGAAGCCTTGGCATCAACCGCGCGGTAAATGCCCTTCAGGGCGCCAGCCAACGGCTTGCGGTACTTCCAGGAGACGAAGTCCATCGAGTTGCGCAGCAAATGCACGATGCAGGTCTGGACGATCGTTTCGGGGAACACGGCGGTGATCGCATCCGGGAAGCCCGAGGCCATCGACGACGGCCAGCATGATATCCTCCACGCCGCGGTTCTTGAGCTCGTTCATGACGCGCAGCCAGAACTTGGAGCCTTCGTTCTGCTCGATCCACAGGCCCAGCACGACCTTGGTGCCGCCAGCCATCACGCCCAGCGCGATGTGGATCGCTTTGTTGCGGACCATGCCTTCGTCGCGGATCTTCACCCGGATGGCATCGAAGAACACCAGCGGATAGGCCTGATCGAGCGGACGGGCCTGTCAGGCGGCAACCTCATCGAGAACGGCGTCGGTGACGGTCGATATCAGGTCCGGCGAGACGTCGATGCCGTACAGCTCGCGCAGATGCCCGGTGATCTCCCGGGTGCTCATACCGCGGGCATACATCGAGATTATCTTCTCATCGAAGCCCGGGAACCGGCGCTGATACTTGGCGATCAGCTGCGGATCGAAGCTGCCTTGCCGGTCGCGCGGCACTTCGATCTCGATCTTGCCGGTGTCGGTGGCAACCGTCTTGCGGTCATAGCCATTGCGGCTGTTGCCAGCCTGCTCATCCTGCCCGGGAGGATGATCCATCTCAGCATCGAGCGCGTGTTCGGCCAAGGCCTTCTTCAGCGAGTCCAGCAAGCCGCCTTACTGCAAGGCCGCAGCAGCATCGCCGCCAGCCAAAAGTTGGTCCAGCAAATCAGACGGGATCACAGGTTCTCTGCGTCGAGACATAGTGGGACTCCTTCTTGCCCATCATGCCCGCCCACACACGGAAATCCTGACAGTCCCGATTGCCGCGGTTACCCGGCTTTCGCGGTCCACAACAAAAAGTTGCTATTTTGTGGGTATCGCGAACCAGAAGCCGCCAGCCTTAGCGGATGGCTTTGGCTTGCCCGCCATCAACACTCAAGGCCACGCCTGTTACCCAAGCTGCTCGCTCTGAAACCAGCCAAACGGCAGCATCAGCCACTTCCTCAGGTACGCCAAGCCTGCCGAATGGGATGCTTGCTCTGGCCATTTCGTAGAAAGCGGGATTGTGCTGGCGCATCATATCCCAAACCCCGCCGGGGAACTCAGTGGATCCCGGCAGGATCGCGTTAACGCGGATCCCGTTTGCCGCTTCAACGACGGCCAGTTTCTTGGCGTAGGCAATCAGCGTCGCCTTGACAGATGTGTAAGCGAAATCCGCACCGGGCGTGGCTTCCACGCCGGAGCCTGATGAGACGAACAGGATTGAACCTGATTTTTGGTCGCGCATTTTGGGTACTGCGGCCTCGACAAGCCTGACCGCTCCCAGCAGATCAACAGCAAGGCACGCATCCCAGTCTGCCCGGTCTGGGCCAATGGAAAGTGCAGAAGCGTTGCTGACAACGATATCCACCTTCCCGAAATGTTCAAATGCCTGCGCCATCAGGTTTGTGACCGACCCATCATCGGATAGGTCGCAGACAACTGACAGCACTTCCCCGCCCGCTGCCTGGATATCCCTTTGCGCAGCCAAAAGTGCTTCTTCACCGCGCGCGGCGATGACCACCTTGGCGCCTTCGTCGACCAAGCCCTTGGCAATCGCCAATCCGATGCCGCGGCTCGCGCCGCCAACCACTGCTACTTTCCCAGAAATTCGCAGGTCCACGCTTGCCCTCCCCCCGAAAAAAAGAACCGCGACTCAAACAGAAACCGCCAAGCCGTCGCCAAGCTTTATGCCACACAACACTATTTCACCTGATACCTGCGCTTCCACCCAATTGCGGCCTCGCTAAAAGCAAGCCCCCTACCCGCGCTTTCGCGGCATCCTATAAGGCAGCATGAATTGCACCAAGGGCGAGGCGAAGCGCACCATATCAAGGCTTTCCTGCACCGCGATCACTTCCTCGCCGGCAAAGCGCGAGGCGAGTTCGGAGCGGGCGTAGAAGGGCGTGTCCTCCCATGTGCGCCGCACGCGGGCAACGCCGATGTCCGAGCGGGTTGAGCGCGCAATGCGCCACTTGCTGCGCGGCAGGTGCGCGACGGGGGGCAGTTCCACGGGCTCAGGCGCACCATCCGCGCCGAACCGCAAGGCGCTGGCAAACAGCGAACCATCGGCGCGCTCGCCTTCGTAGCACACCACCGCGCCCTCCTTCATGTGGGCGCGCGACCAGTGCCAAGTACGAAAGCCTGCCTCCAAGGGCTCCGATCCGCGGTTGTGATCGAGATAGGCACGGCCCTTCCACGATACGCGGGGCGAGGTCATCTCCACCTCGATCCGCGCGACCGGGGCAAGGCAATGCCACACATGGTTCGCCTCAGGATCAAGCGCAAAGGCGACGGGATTGAGCGCCTCAGGGATCACCCGCACCACGCCCGCCACCCGCCGCTGGAACGGGTTGAACAAGCGCTTGTCGCGTTCCTCGATGGTGATTTCGAGGACATCGCCATCCCAGCGCACCGCGCTCGGCCCGATCACCAGATTGCTTTCATCGCGGCTCACCGCGCTGCGCCCCCGCTCAGTCATCGCCCAGCGCGCCTGCGGGCCATAAAGCGCGACATTGAGGCACGAATGACCCAGCGGATCGCTGCGCCCGGAACGCTTGTAATAGGGCGAGAAAACGCTGCCCAGAAAGGCGATGATGGTCAGCCCGTGCTCTCCGTCGTCGCTGATCGCATCGACATACCACCAGGAATAGCCGCCGGCAGGGATAGCCTCGTCGAAGCGAGGTCCCGTGCGATAACCTTCGCTGCCAGCAAGCCGGACAAGGCTGCCATAGGAACGCCCGCTGCCGGATGGGTCGCCCCGCCCGTGCAATAGAGCCCCGGAAGCCGGGTTTTCGGCCCCTGCCGCTGGAAGGAAGCCGCCCAGCCGTGCGACGCTCTGCCATAAAGCGCGCCGCCCGTGGACGGGAACAGCTGCTCCCACGAGCGCGGGCTCATCACTTGCATGGGCGCGCCCTCCTCCAGAATAAGGCCGCAGCGCGCCAGCGAATTCCTCATGGCTTTCGTGCATTGCTCGATCTCCTGTTCGGGATAGGGGTGGTTGTCGCCATTGGCTGGCGCATTGACGATGATCTGGAGCCGCTCGCGCGTGCCGGGGGCAAGCGCGGCGTTGTCCGCCTCACGCGCGGGGCGGTCGATGGCGCAGACATAGACGGAAGGGTCGGACGGCGGACAGCTGGATGATATCTCCCTGAATTCTATGGCATAATCGGGGGAGAAGAAGACATTGTGATGGGTGAGCGCAAAGCCTTCGGTGGCCGCATGGGCGTAAGTCACCAATGCTGACAGCGAACGCTTGGACGGCGGTATTGGAGGCACGGCGTGGGAGGCTTGCCGTCCGAGCCGCAGTTCAGCCAGCGCATTGGGATCGCCGTTCATAATGACGATATCGGCCTCGATCACCTCGCCGCTGGCCAGCCGCACTCCGCTGGTCCGCCCGCTTTTGGTGAGCACTTCGGCCACGACTGCGCCGGTGCGAATTTGCGCCCCCTGCCCTTCGGCCAATCGCGCGAGCGCTTTGGCGAGCGCGTGGATCCCGCCGTCGATCAGCCACACCCCCCGCGCCTCGACATGGGCGATCAGCATCAGCGTGGCGGGCGCTTCGTAAGGCGAAGACCCGCAATAGGTGGCATAGCGGCCGAACAATTGGCGCAGGCGCTGGTCAGCGAAATGTTCGCCCAGCGCATCCCACAGCCGGTCAAACGGGCGCATCGCCAGCATATCGCCCATCCGCGTGAGGCCGATCTGGCGCATCATCGGCAGCGGCGTTGATGCCTTGTCGCCGCGCAGGAAGGGCTGTTCGAGCACTTCGAAAATGCGCTGCGCTTCAAGGCGGAAATTGCGATAGCCGCGCGCGGCCGCAGCCCCTGCGAAATCGCCAATCGCCTCTTCGCTGCGCAAGGGATCGGCATAAAGATCAAGCGAGCCGGATGCGTCCCACGCATGGCGGGCAATGATTTCGGCAGGCTTTGCGCAGATATGATCGTCCAGCCGTGCGCCGCAAGCGGCGAACACCTCATCGAACACCTCACGCAAGGTGAAGACAGTCGGCCCGCCGTCGATTTCGGCGCCATCAACCCGAACCCGGCGCGCCTTGCCGCCGACCCAGGCTTCTTTCTCGCAAATTGTCACCTGAGCCCCGCGCGCAGCCAGCAACGCCGCGCTTACCAGCCCGCCAATTCCCGCTCCGATCACGACGACTCGCGCGCTCACTGCCTCTCCCTTGCGCCAACTGTCACGTCACAAGGACATTAACATTGACCTTGTCACGTCATCTGTCCAATGAATTAGACATATGGGATCACATTTGGACAGGTCGTGATGGATTTTGCCGCGCTTAAGGTAGGCTATGTGGCGCGGCGCAATGCAATTTTTGCGAGTCCGCGTTTCCAGCATTGGGCCGCGCGCCTGCCGCTTATCAACTGGATCGCCAAGTCCCGCGCGCGCGGCGCTTTTGATATGCTGGCAGGCTTTGCCTATGCCCAGACCTTGCGCGCCTATGTCGAGAGCGGGATCTTTGAGGTGCTGCGCGAGGGGCCTGTCACTATCGCACAAGTGGCTGAAAAGCTTAACCTCAGCCATGACGCGGCCGAATGCCTGCTGCGCGCTGGCCGCGCATTGATGTTGTCGCAAGAAGCGCGGAGCGATGGCTGGATGCTGGGCGAACAGGGGGCGGTGATTGCCGCCAATCCCGGCGTTCAGGCGATGGTGCGCCACCACCGGCTGTTATACGCCGATCTTGCCGATCCGCTAGCGCTGCTGAGGGCCGATCGCCGCGAGCCGACGCAGCTGTCACGGTTCTGGAGCTATGCTGGCGCGCTCCATGGCGCTGCGACCCGTGGGCAGGATACCGCGGAATATTCGGCGCTTATGGCCGCCTCGCAGCATTTCGTGGCCGATGAGGTGCTTGCCACAGTGTCGTTCAAGGATGTGCGCCGCCTGCTCGATGTCGGCGGCGGGCACGGCGCCTTTCTGGGAGCGGTGGGAAACGCCTTTCCCCACCTTGAATTGGGCCTGTTTGACCTGCCCGAAGTCGCTGCAAAGGGTGCAGAAATCCTGTCAGAACGCCTCGGCGCGCACCGCATCACCGCCCACGGCGGCAATTTCTTCAACGACCCCATCCCCACCGGCTTCGACATGGTCTCGCTGGTGCGAATCTTGCACGATCATGATGACGCGCCGGCGCTCGCGCTGCTGGCGAATATCCACAAGTCCCTCGCCCCCGGCGCGCGGCTGCTGATTGCCGAACCCATGGCGCAGATTCCGGGAGCAGAGGCTATGGGAGAAGCCTTTTTCGGGCTCTATTTGTGGGCGATGGGCTCAGGCCGCCCGCGCAGCCCTGCCGAAATCATCGCCATGCTGCGCGAGGCGGGCTTTTCCAGCGCTCAGGTCATCGCGACTGCGCAACCAGTCAACGCAAGTGTGGTGATCGCGCGCCGCTAGGGAAAAGTTGTCCAAATAAGTTGACAGTCCGCGGTGTAAGGCATAGCAAACAGGGGTGAGAGTGGAATTCCAGATTGTTTGAGTCGCCACCCGTGATCTCGACAAATCGGAACGAGGGACTGTTTGATGAACACCTTGGCTGTCATTCTTGAAGCTCCGGAGCGCCTCGCGCTGCGGACGCTCGAATTGACCCCGGCAGGGCCAAGCGACGTGATTGTCGAGATCCATTACAGCGGGATCAGCACGGGCACGGAAAAGCTGCTGTGGACGGGCAAAATGCCGCCCTTCCCGGGCCTTGGCTATCCGCTCGTGCCCGGTTACGAATCGGTTGGCCGGATTGTTGATGCTGGGCCCGAAGCGCAGGGTCGCATCGGTGACTGGGTGTTTGTGCCGGGCGCCAATTGTTATCAGGACGCGCGCGGATTGTTTGGCGGCACGGCGCGCACGGTGATCGTCGATTCCGCCCGCGCTATTCCCATCCCCGAGGAACTGGGTGAGGCAGGCGTGCTGTGCGCGCTCGCCGCGACGGCGCTCCACGCGATCAATGGCGGCGGCTATGATGGCAACCCCGCCAATCGCTGCGCCCTGCCCGATCTGGTGATCGGTCACGGCGTGCTCGGCCGCTTGATTGCCCGCCTCGCGATTGCACTGGGCGGCTCTGCCCCCACGGTGTGGGAAACCAACCCGGCCCGCTGCGAGGGCGCGCAAGGTTACAGCGTGCTGCATCCCGATGCCGACGAACGCCGCGATTACCGCGCGATTTATGATGCGAGCGGCGATTCCAACATCATCGACAGCCTCGTGATGCGCATGGCCAAGGGCGGCGAGATTGTGCTCGCGGGCTTCTATTCCGACCGTCTCAATTTCGCCTTCCCCTTCGCCTTCATGAAAGAAGCGACCTTGCGCGTCGCCGCCGAATGGCAGCCGGTCGATCTCGCGGAGACCCGCGGGTTGATCGAAACCGGCAAGCTCGATCTCACCGGCCTCATCAGCAACCGCCGCCCCGCGACGGCCGCCGATGAAGCTTACCCGCAGGCTTTCAGCGATCCTGAATGCCTTAAAATGGTTCTCGACTGGAGCGATTGCTGATGAGTGTTCTCGACAATCCCACTTTGGCCGATCAGGCCGCACTGCTGCGTGATGAAGCCTCGATTGAACCCGATCCGGTCCACACCGGCGAGGTGAAAAAAGAAACGCAGATCATTGCGATCTATGGCAAGGGCGGGAGCGGCAAGAGTTTTGCCCTGTCGAACCTCTCCTACATGATGGCGCAGCAGGGAAAGCGCGTGCTGCTGATCGGCTGCGATCCGAAGTCGGACACCACTTCGCTTCTGTTCGGCGGCAAGAGCGTGCCGACCATTATCGAAACCTCCTCGAAGAAAAAGCTCGCTGGCGAGGAAGTCACCATCGAGGATGTGTGCTTCCAGCGTGACGGCGTGTTCGCGATGGAACTCGGCGGACCGGAAGTGGGCCGCGGCTGCGGTGGGCGCGGGATCATCCACGGCTTTGAGCTGCTGGAAAAGCTGGGCTTCCACGATTGGGGCTTTGATTACGTTCTCTTGGATTTCCTCGGCGACGTTGTGTGCGGCGGGTTCGGCCTGCCGATTGCCCGCGACATGTGCCAGAAGGTGATCGTGGTCGGCTCGAACGACCTGCAATCGCTCTATGTGGCGAACAATGTGTGCCACGCGGTCGAATATTTTCGCAAGATGGGCGGCAATGTCGGTGTTGCCGGCATGATCATCAACAAGGATGACGGCACGGGCGAAGCCCAGGCCTTTGCCGAAGCCGTCGGCATTCCGGTGCTGACTTCGATCCCGGCCAACGAAGACATCCGCCGCAAGAGCGCGAATTACCAGATCATCGGCGTTCCCGGCGGCGAATGGGCGAGCATCTTTGAAGAACTCGCCACCAATGTCGCCGCGGCCCCGCCGGTGCGCCCGAGCCCGCTCGATCAGGACGGCCTGCTTGGTCTGTTCAGCCCGGAAGATACCGGCGGCGATGTGCAACTCATCCCGGCAACCCAGGCTGATATGCGTGGCGGCGTGTTCGAACAGCGCCCCAGCCTTGAAGTGATCTACGACGAGGCGTAATGGCGATGGACGGTCTCACCCCCACAGGCGACACCCGCGCCCCGGACCGGATCGATCTTGCCGACGCTCCCACCGGCGCGCCCGTGTCGGAGGCGACGGACACCGGCGCTGGCTGCCACGCTGGCCGCGAAACCATGCTGGCTGCAGCCCGAGCTGCTGGCAAGAGCGACATCCTTGATCGCTATGCCAAGGATTACCCGGTCGATCCCAATGCCGGCCCGCACGATCAGCCGCAATCGATGTGCCCGGCTTTCGGCTCCTTGCGCGTCGGGCTGCGCATGAAGCGCACCGCCACGGTGCTCTCCGGCTCGGCCTGCTGCGTTTATGGCCTCACCTTCACCTCGCACTTCTACGGCGCGCGGCGGACGGTGGGCTATGTTCCGTTCAATTCCGAAACGCTGGTGACCGGCAAGCTGTTTGAAGACATCAAGGAAGCCGTCGAAGAGATGGCTGACCCTGAGCTTTATGATGCGATCGTGGTAACCAACCTGTGCGTTCCCACAGCGAGCGGCGTGCCGCTGCGCCTCTTGAAAAAGAACATGAACGGCGTGCGCATCATCGGCATTGATGTACCGGGCTTCGGGGTGCCGACCCATGCGGAAGCCAAGGACATTCTCGCAGGCGCGATGCTCAATTACGCCCGCGAGGAAGTGATGGCAGGCCCGGTCGCTGCCCCGCGTGAGCGCACCGACAAGCCTTCGGTGGCGCTGCTGGGCGAAATGTTCCCGGCGGATCCGGTGGTGATCGGCCAGATGCTTGCGCCCCTTGGCCTTGCTGCCGGCCCGGTTGTGCCAACCCGCGAATGGCGTGAACTTTATGCCGCGCTCGATTGCGCGGTGGTGGCCGCAATCCACCCCTTCTACACCGCCTCGATCCGCGAATTCGAAGCCGCTGGCCGCCCGATCATCGGTTCGGCTCCGGTCGGCGCGGATGGCACGGCGGCCTGGCTGCAAGCGCTGGGCGACACGCTCGGCCTGCCGCAAGCGCAGGTTGACGGGGTCAAGAACGCGATGATCGGCGCCTGCAAGGGTGCGCTCGCGCAAATGCCGATCAAGGGACGCATCACGGTGTCGGGCTATGAAGGCTCTGAACTGCTGGTCGCGCGCCTGCTGGTCGAAAGCGGCGCGGATGTGGTCTATGTCGGCAGCGCCTGCCCACGCACCAAATGGTCTGACCCGGATCGCGAATGGCTCGAAGCGCGCGGCGTCCATGTCAATTTCCGCGCCAGCTTGGAGCAAGACAAGGCAGCGGTTGATGAATATCGCCCCGATCTCGCCATCGGCACGACCCCGGTGGTGCAGCACGCCAAGACCCGCGCGATCCCCTCGCTTTACTTCACCAACCTCATCTCGGCGCGGCCGCTGATGGGCCCGGCGGGTGCGGGCAGCTTGGCCACGGTGATCAACGCGGCGATGGGCAACAAGACGCGCTTTGATGCGATGCGCGACTTCTTCGAAGGCGTCGGCGAAGAGCATGCCTCGGGCGTGTGGGAAGATATCCCCGTCGACCGGCCCAAATTCCGCAAGAAATACGCAGCGCTCAACGAAGCAGCGCGCAAGGCATCGGAGGCGATTGGCACATGACACTCGTACTCGACCATGATCGGGCTGGCGGCTATTGGGGCGCGACCTACGTCTTTACCGCGGTCAAGGGCCTGCAAGTCATCATCGATGGCCCGGTGGGGTGTGAAAACCTCCCCGTTACCTCGGTGTTGCACTACACCGATGCCCTGCCCCCGCATGAATTGCCCATTGTGGTGACGGGCCTCGCCGAAGAAGAGCTCGGCAAAACCGGCACCGAAGGCGCGATGAAGCGGGCGTGGAAAACGCTTGACCCTGAACTGCCCTGCGTGGTGGTAACCGGCTCGATCGCTGAGATGATCGGCGGCGGCGTGACGCCCGAGGGCACCAATATCAAGCGCTTCCTGCCGCGCACCATTGATGAAGACCAGTGGCAATCGGCAGACCGCGCGCTGACCTGGCTGTGGACCGAATTCGGCCCCAAGAAGAAGCCGGCAAAGCGCGAGCGTAAGGAAGGCGAGCGCCCCCGCGTCAACATCATTGGGCCTGCCTATGGCATGTTCAATATGCCGAGCGATCTGGCGGAAATCCGCCGCCTTGTCGAAGGGATCGGCGCAGAAGTGGGCCTTGTCTTTCCGCTCGGCACGCATCTCGCTGATATTGCCAAGCTGGGGACGGCAGACGCCAATATCTGCATGTACCGCGAATATGGCCGCAACCTGTGCGAAACGCTGGAAGTGCCGTATTTCCAGGCTCCGGTGGGCCTTAACCAGACAACCAAATTCCTGCGCGCGCTGGGGGCAGAATTGGGCCTTGATCCCGAACCTTTCATCGAGCGCGAAAAGCACACTACGATCAAACCCTTGTGGGATTTGTGGCGTTCGGTGACGCAGGATTTCTTCGCCACCGCCAGCTTCGGCATCGTGGCGAATGAAACCTATGCCCGCGGCATCCGCGCCTATCTCGAAGATGATCTCGGCATGCCGTGCAACTTCGCCTTTTCGCGCTGCGCAGGGGTCAAGCCCAAGAACGAGGACGTGCGCGAGGCAATCTACAAGAACCCGCCGCTGGTGTTGTTCGGCAGCTATAACGAACGCATGTACATGACGGAATGCGGCGGGCGCGGCATGTATATCCCGGCCAGCTTCCCGGGCGCGGCGATCCGCCGCCACACCGGCACGCCTTTCATGGGCTATTCGGGCGCGAGCTATCTTTTGCAGGAAGTCTGCAATGCGTTGTTCGATGCGCTGTTCCACATCCTGCCCTTGGGCACGGAGATGGACAAGGTCGACAAGACACCTGCCCGCAGCCTCACCGAAGTCACTTGGGATGATGATGCGAAGGCGCTGCTCGATAGCCTCGTGGAAGCCCAGCCGGTGCTGATCCGCATTTCGGCGGCCAAGCGCCTGCGCGATGCGGCTGAAAAGGCTGCCCGCCAGCGCGGCGCTGACACGGTTACGGCAGATTGCCTCGACGAGGCCCTGCTGGAAGGAGCGACCGTTTGATAGGAGCGAGAGCCTCGACAACAATTTTGCCAAGGCTGCAGGCTAGTCCTGCGGCCTTGGTCCCGTTTGCCCCTGCCAAAGGGGCCATCCAATCCACGTGGGGGATCACGCGGGGATGCAGCCGGGAGCTTTCGGGTTCCCATTTCCACCCAACTGAACGGAGACATACCAATGACTGATCCGGAACGCGTAGGGACTTACCTGACGCCTGAAGAGGCACAGGAAATCCACAAGGGCTTCATGGGTACCTTCACCCTTTATGTGGTGATTGCGCTCGTCGCTCACGTCCTGATGTGGGCATACAAGCCCTGGCTCTGATCCGATCCAGCCTGTGAGGCGGCCTGCCCTTGGGTGGTTTCGCTGATCAACTGTATCGTATTGCAAGAAAAGGAATTTTCCCATGTGGAGAATCTGGTTCTACTTTGACATCCGCCGCGCTCTGGTTGCGCTGCACGTGGGTCTGGCCGTCTTGGCCTTCACCATCCACTTCATCCTGCTGAGCACGGATCGCTACAACTGGCTCGAGCGCGCCCCTGGCACGCCTGCGCCGGCTCAGGCTGCTATCGAGTCGTCGGAAGCTCCGGCGGCGGGGTAACACCTGTCCAACATGTGAGGGGGCAGGTTCGCCTGCCTGCCTCCTGACACTTTTGGCGAAAACTTCAAATCCCGCCGCAATGGCGGGGAGGATGGACCTATGGCGCTCCTTAGTTTCGAGCGGAAATACCGCACTCGCGGTGGCACATTGATCGGCGGCGACCTTTTCGACTTCTGGGTCGGGCCGTTTTATGTAGGATTCTTTGGGGTGACGACGGCAATCAGTGCGCTTCTTGGGACCGCACTGATTTTCGCTGCCGCCATCGAGGGTCCGACTCTCAACCCCTGGCTGATCTCGATCAACCCGCCCACCACCGAAATGGGCCTGAAAATGGCTCCTTTGAGTCAAGGTGGCTATTGGCAGATCATCACCGCCTGTGCGGTGGTGGCGTTCACTTCATGGGTATTCCGGCAAGCGGAAATCTCTCGCAAGCTGGGCATGAGCTATCACGTTCCGATTGCGTTCAGCGTGGCCGTGTTCGCTTATGTCACTCTGAATGTCATCCGTCCGGTCTGGATGGGTGCATGGGGTCATGGCTTCCCTTACGGGATCTGGACCCACCTCGAATGGGTGTCGAACGTGGGCTATGCCTTTGGCAACTTCCACTACAACCCTGTGCACATGCTCGCGATCACGTTCTTCTTCACGAACGCGCTCGCTCTGGCCTTGCATGGCGGTCTGGTGCTTTCGGCGGTCAATCCGTCGGCGGGCACCAATGTGAAGTCGCCCGAATATGAAGACACCTATTTCCGGGACTTCATCGGCTACTCAGTCGGTACGCTCGGCATTCACCGGGTGGGCTTGTTCCTTGCTCTTAACGCAGGGTTCTGGAGCGCGATCTGTATCGTGATCTCGGGCACTCTGTATGTCGGCAGCTGGATCGAGTTCTGGGATTTCTGGAAACGCATCCCGATCTGGTCGTAAAGGAGCACCTGTATCATGGCGACTTATCAAAACATCTTCACCCAGGTGCAGGTCAAGGCAGCCCCCGAAATGGGGATTGCCCTGCCCGCGGACAATGAAGGCCGTCTGCCCTTCACCGGCTATTCCTACTGGATGGGCAAGATCGGTCAGGCTCAGCTGGGCCCGATCTATCTCGGTTGGCTCGGGGTAATCAGCCTTGCTTTCGGCGGGGCTGCCCTGCTGATAATCGGCCTCAACTTTGCCGCCGAAGCCAATTGGAGCCCGCAAACCTTCATGCGCGAGTTCTTCTGGCTGTCGTTGAACCCGCCGGGTCCGGAATATGGCTTCAGCCCGTTTGTACCGCTCAATGAGGGTGGCTGGTTCATCATGACCGGCGCCTTCCTGACGATCTCGGTGTTGTGCTGGTGGGCCCGCACCTATTACCGCGCCAAGGCGCTAGGCATGGGGATGCACATTCCCTGGGCCTTTGCCTCGGCCATCTGGCTGTTCCTGGTGTTGGGCTTCATTCGTCCGATGCTGCTGGGCAGCTGGGCCGAAGCGGTTCCCTACGGGATCTTCAGCCACCTCGATTGGACCAACAATTTCAGCCTCGTCTATGGCAATCTGTTCTACAACCCGTTCCACGCGCTCTCGATCGTCTTCCTTTATGGCTCGGCGCTCCTGTTCGCGATGCACGGGGCAACCATTCTGGCACTCGGCCGCTATGGCGGGGAGCGCGAGATTGAACAGATCACCGATCGCGGCACGGCGGCAGAACGCGGCGCGCTGTTCTGGCGCTGGGTGATGGGCTTCAACGCTTCGTTTGAATCGATCCACCGCTGGGCCTGGTGGTTTGCAGTGCTCGTGACGCTGACCGGCGGCATTGGCATCCTGCTGACCGGCACTGTCGTGGATAACTGGTATCTGTGGGCGCAAGAGCATCACTATGCTCCCACCACGGAAAACTACGATCCGAGCGGCGCTGCCAATATCGGCGGTTAGCACAGCCACCCCGGGCCTTCATCCACGAAGGCCCGGCAGGCTTGGTAAAGCAATCAAAAAACCCGGCTTGTCTGCACAGGACTTGCCGGGTTTCTTTTTGTCTGGTGGCAGCGCTTCAGCTTCGCCGTAAGATAGCGCGTTGGTAAAGACTGCGGCAGCAAAGCACGCTTATCTGGCACCGCACCAGCACCAAGCCCCTGCAACAGTTCACTGAACGGATGCTGCCCCAAGCCGACTGCGCAGATCGTAAAGGTGCAGCGGTAAGGACAGGGCAAGCGGCAAGGCAATCCACCACCAATCCGCCCCCACCAGCGCCGCGCGCAACCCCAGCACGATCAGCACCGCAGGGCCAAGCAGCGCGGCTATCTCCGCCGCGCGCCAGCGCTTGGCAAGAGCTAGCCACAGCGCTTCGAGCGCCAGAACGCCGAGCACCACATCGGCCGCATGGCCACTGGCAAACAGATTTTCGATCACGCCAGCGCCCCTTGCTTCACGCCTTCAGCCAAACGGCCCGTTCAGATCAACCACCGCCCAGTTGAGCGCGCCTGCAAAGGTCACCCACGCCAGATAGGGCACAAGGCACAGCGCTGCACTCCGTGAAAAACGCCCGCAATAGGCAATCAGCACCAGAATCGAGAGCCACAGGACAATAACTTCGGCAAAAGCCCAGTCCGGGCGCTGCATGCGGAAGAATATGAGGCTCCACAAGATGTTGAGAAAACCATTGAGAGCAAACAGGCTGATGACCCATTCCGCTTCGATCGAGGTGCGTGCCGCGCGCCAGGCGTTGATGCCCGCCACGGTGATCAGCGCATAAATGATTGTCCAGCCCACCGGAAACACCACATCAGGCGGGTTCCAGGATGGCTTTTCAAGGCCCTGATACCACGGCCCCAGATCGGTGATCGTCGCCCCCAGCGCCGCCACACACAGCGCCGCCACGGTCGCCACCGTTACGGGGAGGATCATCATCCGGTTCATGATCACAGGTTTACGGCGCCGCCTGGACATGCGCAATGGATCATGTCGCGCCATAACGCCCCCCTTGTGGATGACGCAATCAACCTGCCCAGCGCACCAATGCGCCAAGCTTCAGCGGGTGGCAGGACGCAAACCCAGCAGGTGCGCGGTGTCTTTCAGGAAGATCTTGACATGGGCAAGCGGCTTGGCGCGAACCAGCTTCTTGTTCATGTAAGCCTGCCAGGTCAGCTCCTGCACGTCCTTGTCATCGCAGATCGTGACAAAACGCTCGCGCCGCTTATCGCTCTGGTACCAGAAATATTGCATGATCCCGAGGATCCAGAACACCTTGCCGTGTTCTTTCATGAACTTCTTGCGCGCAGTGCGCAGCTGCTTGGCGTCGCCGGTCTTGAGGAAGGCAGCCGCCGCCTCGCCGACGACCCGCCCGCCCATCATGGCATAGTAAATGCCCTCACCAGAAGCCGGCGCAACCACGCCCGCCGCATCGCCCGCCACAATCACATCAGCGCCATTGTCCCAGCGTTTCAGGGGCTTCAAGGGGATCGGCGCGCCTTCGCGGCGCACGGTTTCGCAGCGATCAAGCTGCAAATCATCGCGCATCGTGGCGATTGCGCCGCGCAGGGAGAAACCCTTGTTCGCGCTGCCCACCCCGATGCTCGCCGTGTCGCCGTGGGGGAAGACCCAGGCATAGAAATCGGGCGAGAGGCGGCCCTGATAGAACACATCGCAGCGCGCCGGATCAAAGGCTTCGGACTTGCCTTGTGGCGATTTGATGATTTCGTGATAGGCGAACACGCAAGGCACGCGTTCGGCGCCGGGCAGGCATTGCTTGGCCACAGCAGAGCGCGCGCCATCTGCACCAATCACGCAGCGTGCGCGCAAACGCTCGATGGGCCCGCCACGCTGGCGACGAAAGGTGACAATGGGGTGCGGCAGATCATCGCGCTCGATCTTTTCAAAGGTCGCGGTGAGGCGTTCAGCGCCTGAGGAACGCGCGCGTTCGCGCAGCCATTCGTCGAAATCCTCGCGGTCAACCATGCCGACATAGCCGATCTCACCCACCGGCATATCGACTGCGCGGCCCGACGGAGCGATCATGCGAGCCGAACGCGCCTTGGCGACCAGCAACGATTGGGGGATGTCGAAATCGGCCATCAACCGGGGCGGGACGGCGCCGCCGCAGGGCTTGATCCGCCCGCCGCGTTCCATCAGCAGCACCGAATGGCCGGCAAGCGCAAGGTCATTGGCAGCTGTCGAGCCAGAGGGCCCGCCGCCGATGATGACGACATCGTAGATAGCCTCGGTCATGCGAACATCTCCCTCTCGTTTACTGGTTGGTTTGGCGCGGGCTTGCGGGGATCACGCGCAGCAATGCCGAGCGCAAGCATAGCGGCAAGCACGAAAGCCGCGCTCTCCACCGCGAAGATCAGTTGGAAGGCCGCTCCGTCGGTGGCAAGCATCCGGCGGGCAATGTCAACGCCGACCGCGCCGAGCAATCCGCCAAGCCCGAAAGCAAGCGCCTGACTTGCTCCCCACACGCCCATGCGCACGCCTTCGCGCGTATTCTCGCCCGCGCCGGCAAGGCCCATCATGGTTCCGATGGCTGCGACCGCAAACACGCCATTGCCAAAACCGAGCACGAAAGCATTGGCAGAAAGCGGCCATGGCGGGCCGTGAACCGCAGCCATGGCAAGGCCGCCAAGGCCCGCTGCCGAGGCAAGACAACCGCCCACCACCCAGCTGCGCAAATCCCGCTTGCCATCGCCGGCAAAGGCACTGCCTCCAATGCCGGTAATGATCATGCCGAGCAGGATACCAGCCTGATGCGTACCGCCCAATTGAGTGGATTCGCCGGGCGACATGCCGAAAATAAGCCCGGCAAAGGGCTCAAGGATAAGGTCTTGCATCGAGAAGGCGATCATCGAGACGAAAATGAAGATGGTGAACCGCCGAGCGGCTTTTTCCGCCCAGATTTCGCGGATGGCCGACTTGAAATCCGGCGCCGGGCCTTGCCTAGCGGTTTCGGCAAAGACACCCGCCTGCCGCTCCAACCGGAATGTCGCCAGCGCCGTGAGGCAAACCATCACCACACCCAGTCCGCCTGCCACCCACATCAAGCGCTCAGGCGAATAGGGTTCAAGCAGCTGGCCCACAGTGATCGCCGAGATGACGATCCCTGCCACCATCATGATCCAGGTCAAGGCAGCTGCCGCCGCCCGGCGGCGCGGCGCCACGCCCGATGCGAGCAGAGCCAGCGCGGATGTGCCCCCTGCGCCCACACCCACGCCGATAAGCGTGTAAGCGACAATCGCAAGACCAAAGCCCAGCAGCGGCGAAGGCACCATCAGCAAGGTTGCCTGCGTCGCCAGCAGCATCGCGCCCGCGAGCACCGCCACGCCGCCAATAATCCACGGCGCGCGCGCCCGGCCCTTGTCCGAGCCATGCCCCCACAAGGGCCGGCACAGCTGCACTGCATAATGCCATGCCACCAGCCCCGCCGGGATTGCAGCGGCAAGCGCATATTCCACCACCATCAACCGGTTCAGCACAGTGGTCGCCATCATCACCAGCGCACCAATGGAGGCCTGAACCAACCCGATGCGCGCAATTCCCAACCACCCAAAACCCGCTTCGCCCGTGATGCTGCGCGGCGCGCGCGGTGTGCTTGAGGCCAGGCTCGCCATCAGATGTGCCCCCCAAGGCCCAGCGCCGCTGCGAGCATGCCCAGCACATAAAGCGTGACCCCCACGCCATTATACCACGGCGCCTTGCCCGCCGGATCGCGGATCAGTGTGGGCATGGCCGCGATCTGGGCAATCAGAGATGCCGTCACTATCAGCGCCGACCAACCGAAGCCCCACAGCGCGAGCAAGGCAATCACCACAATCTGGTTAACCGCCATGGTGGTGCAGGCAAAGCGCGCCGCCGCCTCCACGCCCATCACGACGGGCAAAGAGGTGAAGCCGGACTGGCGATCACCCTCCACGGCCTTGAAATCATTAAGCACCATGATCCCGTGCGCGCCGAGCGAATAGAAGAACAGCACGAAGACCACTTCCTTGGCGGGCATGGCGCCCAGCATCACAGTCGCGCCGGTGAACCAGCTGAGGCCCTCATAAGTTAGCCCACACACCAACGGCCCAACCATTCCGCTTTCCTTGAAGCGGAAGGGCGGCGCCGAATAGGCCCAAGCAAAAGCAAGACCCACGAGCGCAGCGACAAACACGATCGGACCCAAGAGCCAGCCAATGCCGGCTGAAATCACGCTCATGATAAGGGCGATATAAAGCCCCCAGCGCCCCGGAATGCGGCCCGAAGGGATCGGGCGATCCGGTTCATTGATGGCATCGACATGGCGATCAAACCAGTCATTCACCGCCTGTGAAGTGCCACACACAAGCGGCCCTGCCAGAAGCACCCCGCCTGCCACAAACCACCAACGCCCATCCAGCCCTGCACCGGACGAAACCGCCCCGCACATGAATGCCCACATCGGCGGGAACCATGTAATCGGCTTGAGAAGTCGCAGCACATCGCGCGGCGCAGGAAGGGCCGGGCTGCGCGTCGCGGAACGAGTCGAGGGCACCGAATTTTCCATGACGGCAAAGCTATGTCTGACAGATCAAAGCGTCAAATTATTTTGACACTTTGCCAGCCATAAATCCGAAAAATCAGATGCAGGATGCTCTCCGCAGGCCAAATCAGTCCAAGGACCCGAGTGTCAAGCTGGCTTGAAAGTGACCTCTGGCACGCTTAGACACTATGACCGCAGCGCACCCGATCAAGGCCGAGCGAGCACAAGCGCAATGCGGGTTTGGCGCGATTAAGCGGTGGTTTGCGGAAATTAAGCGGATTTTGGCAAGCAGCCGCTCAGGTGCACGGCCGCGCTTTATTCCGCATCGCCCGTCAGATTGCCAAGGCCGTAGCGATGCAGCTTGGAATAGAGGCTCTGACGAGAAAGCCCAAGGATTTCAGCGGCCGAGGCGCGGTTGTCGGAGGTGTAGGAAAGCGCAGCTTCAATGCATAAGCGCTCGATCAGGTCGGTGCTTTCCCGCACAATATCTTTCAGGGACATACGCCCGACAAGATCGGTCAATTGCTCCACCGAACGCGGCAATTCCTCACCACTATGAGCTGGCACGTCATGCATACGGCGACCAATCGCGCGGATAACAAAGGCGTAGAAAGGTTCCTCCCCGCCAGTGCGCACCGCCGACAGTTCGACCGCCTCACCCTCGAGATCGCGGCCAACTCTGAGCACGGTTGAAACATTGCGCGCTGCGCCATGCTGATCAATCTGACCTTCAATCAGATCCAGATCAATGCCGGGCCTGCCAATTGTCTCCGACAAATGCCGACCACGCAGGGACTCCTCACTCGAAGCTTGCACCATTTCGACGAAGGCACTGTTTGCACTGACAATTTCGAGGTTGGAATTGGCCACAACAAAGGCATCGGGCATGCGATCAATCAACTCATTGACCGGCGCGCCCGATGGTTGCGAGGCGTCTGACTGGGCCACCAGCCGCAACAACAGGAATTGCCCGCGATCTTGCGTGAATCCGGAAACAGAGGCCTGCACTTCCCGGCCACCCTTCGACAGCCGCAGGCTGACTGGACTGACATTGTCAGAAACCAGCGCAGACCCAACCAGTGCCTGCATCGCATCGCGCGAATGGCTGTCGAGCACGCTGAGCAACTTCTTGCCCGGCAGGCTTGCGGCCCGCGCTCCGAACATGGCGTGAGCGGCTGGATTTGCCTCACGAATTCTGAGACTTGCGGCCTCCACGATGATCACCGCCTCGGAAGAACGCTCAAACAGCATGCGGTAGCGCGCTTCAAGCTGGCGCATCCGTAGATAATCACGCTCAAGCGCTTGTTGCACCTGCAGCAGGCGCTGCTGCAGACGCCCCGCCTCGCGCAGGTCGCGGCCGAAAGCGATGCGATGTTCACCACCATTAATGCTCAAGACCGAATAGCGGATCGGCACCTCGCCATCGCGGGTCGGGTGGTTAACCTCGCGCCAGGGCTGCACTTCACCACGCCGCGCCGCTGCCAGCATTTCCATGACCTTGTGACGGCTATCCTCGGTGACGATATCAATCCAGTTGCTACCGATCACATTGGAAAAATTGGGAAAATCGCGCGGATCAAAAGACGCATCAAGGATCGTGCCGGCATCATCAAGCACCAGGGTCACATCGCCCGCCACCATCGCCAGCTTCATCGCCGCATCAGCGTCAAGCGTGGCAAACAGTCCCGCAGCCGGGCTGAATTCATGCTTGCCATCAATTGAGTGTTTGCGGGTGAGCATCGCAGAGGGAGAACCTATCGCAGGGTTTGAGCCTTTATTGGCGCGCAAAAGACGAGTTGTTCGGCCAGCTGGAGGGCGCCGAGAGCATCGCTGCTGGTACCATCGGCACCAGATTCCTCTACGATTTCCGGGTTTTCATTAACCACCCGCCCCCCGACAATCACCGAGATATGCGGATTAGCCGACACACCGCGGATCGCCCTGATCAGATTGCCGAGCGCGGCGCTAGGGCAATCGCGCGTCAGCGTCAATCCGACAAGATCAAACGGCGTACGCGCCACCCTGTCCAGCAATTCGCGTCGCTCAGGCTTGACCATAGCCTCGCTCTGCCAACCGGCGCGAGCGAAGACCTCCTCAATCATTTGGGTGCCGAAATTGTGGATATCGCCAGGCATCGGCGAAAACAACGCGCTGCGTGATTGGAGCGCGAGCGGCAGCAACGCAGGCGAGCGCGCAGATATCTCGCGCATCACTTCCTGAAGACGCCACAAACCCATTGTAACATCGATGAAATCACACTCATCGCGATCCCACATCTCACCCAGTCGGCGGGCCGCAGGAGCAAGCAGATCAACACAGATTGTCTCTACGCTGGCGCCGCGCTCGATCAGCGCATCGATCTCATCGAGCAGGCCGGCTGCCTCAAGCTGGAGCGGCAGATCAACGAAGCGACTGACATCATTGCCATCAATCACGCCCGGACGGTGATTGTGATGATCGCTGGTGCCCGAATTATGCGCCATCAAGAGGCGCGGGATAATCTCGCTCTCAATGACTGAGGTGATCGATTCGACAGAGTCGGCGGCACCATATTTGCTTTTGCCGACCCGCTTTCGGACCCGATCGAGCGGCGCTGTGAGCATCTCCCGCCAAGATGAGGCTTGCGCCCCGAATGCACCGGAATTGCTGGCCTCTCCCATCGGCATCGCCTTTCTCAGGTGGTCTGGACGGATACATCCAGAAGGTAGTGCGAACGCGTCACACCTGCGCAACCCACTGGCCCTGATCCCGACAAGCCATTGAAGACCCTCATACGCGTTTTATCGAGGTCACGCAAACACCGATCAAGCAAACCTGACAACCGTCAACAATTTTGAACGTCCAATTTGGTTGACACTTCTGTTGGGAAAGGCGTAGTCTTTGATTCTGACAGCAGAGGCTAACACCACAATGACTCGGATGGATCACGCATCCCCGGTCGAGCCTGCAAGAACATCGCCGCAGGCGGACACGGAGAGGAAAGCCCGATACGCGCTGTACACCGCCGAAGAGCGGAAGCGCCGGGACGAAACGGTCTGGACACTGGTTCAAGGCGTCCTCGCGCCGCTCCAATTTCTGGTATTTCTTGTCAGCCTCGTGCTGGTTATCCGCACTCTTAACACGGGTGAAGGCGCCTTTGCCGCTGACGTCTCGATCGTGGTCAAGACGTTCTTTCTCTACACCATCATGGTGACCGGCGCGATCTGGGAGAAAGTCGTGTTCGGCAAGTATCTCTTTGCCGATGCGTTTTTCTGGGAAGATGCGATCTCGATGATCGTGATTGCGCTGCACACGCTTTATATGGTGATGCTGCTTGGCAATTACGGGACGCTTGAAGGGCGGTTGGTTGTCGCGCTCGCCGCCTATTCCGCCTATGTCATCAATGCAGGGCAGTTCATCTGGAAGCTGCGCATGGCACGCCTTCAAGCAGAGGCCGATGCCAAGCTTGAGGCTGCAACTGCCGCCAACGACACCCAGGACATGGCGGTGGCTGCGTGAGCGATACCGCACTCCTCGACGGCTGCAGCGCCGATTACGCCCCGCCCGCAGGCTCGCCTTCGCGCGATGCCCGCCCGGTGCTGCGTGAACGCGGCCAGCGCGAGGTGTTCTGCGGCCTGACCGGCATCATCTGGCTGCACCGCAAGATGCAGGATGCGTTTTTTCTCGTGGTCGGCAGCCGCACCTGCGCGCACCTTCTCCAATCCGCCGCAGGCGTGATGATCTTTGCCGAGCCGCGCTTTGCCACTGCGATCATGGAAGAGCGCGATCTCGCCGGCATGGCCGATGCGCAGGAAGAGCTTGACCGGGTGGTTACCCGCCTGCTCGAACGCCGCCCGGACATCAAAACGCTGTTCCTCGTCGGCTCCTGCCCGTCGGAAGTCATCAAGCTGGATCTCGCGAAGGCCGCGCAGCGCCTCGGCGCGCAATATATGCCGCGCGTGCGCATCCTGAATTACACCGGCAGCGGGATTGAGACGACGTTCACGCAAGGCGAGGACACCTGCCTTGCAGCGCTTGTCCCCGTTATGCCGCAGGCCGAGCCGAGCGCTGACAAGCAATTGCTGATCGTAGGCAGCCTCCCCGATATTGTCGAAGACCAGTTTTTGCGCCTGTTTGCCGAACTTGGCATCCAGAATGTCGGCGTTCTGCCTGCCCGCAATTCCCGCGACTTGCCGAGCCTTGGCGCGAACACCCGCTACATCCTTGCCCAGCCCTTCCTTGCCGAGACTGCAATGGCCTTGGAAGATCGCGGAGCCAAGCGAATTGACGCAATGTTCCCGTTCGGCGCTGAAGGCACCAGCGATTGGCTCGCGGCGGCTGCCCGCGAATTCGGTGTGGACGAGGCGACGATTGAGCGCGTCCTCGCACCGGGCCGCGAACGCGCGAACAAGGCGCTCGGTAAACTGCGCGGCGAACTGGCAGGCAAGCGCATCAGCTTCCTGCCGGACTCGCAGCTCGAAGTGCCGCTTGCCCGCTTCCTGCAGAACGAACTCGGCATGGAGCTGGTCGAAGTCGGCACGCCCTATCTCCACCGCGCGCACATGGCGCGTGAGCTTGCGCATTTTGCTGACGATGTGCGCCTGTCCGAAGGCCAGCACGTTGAGCGCCAGCTTGACCGGGTGCGCGCGGACAAGCCCGATATCACCGTGTGCGGGCTCGGCCTTGCCAATCCATTGGAAGGCGAAGGTTTCACCACCAAGTGGGCAATCGAACTCGTCTTCTCGCCGATCCACGGCTTTGATCAAGCCGCCGATCTCGCCGAACTTTTCGCCCGCCCCTTGCGGCGGCGTGACAGGCTGGAGGTCTAGGCGCGATGCAACTGGCTGTGTGGACATATGAAGGCCCGCCCCATGTTGGCGCGATGCGTGTGGCAACGGCGATGAAGGGGCTGCACTATGTGCTCCACGCGCCGCAGGGTGACACTTACGCCGATCTGCTCTTCACCATGATCGAGCGGCGGGGGCAGCGCCCGCCCGTCACCTACACCACTTTCGAAGCGCGCGATCTCGGCAAGGATACCGCGCAAATCTTTCAGGATGCTGCGCGCGAGGCGGTGAGCCGGTTTAACCCGCAAGCGATCATCGTGGGCGCGTCCTGCACCGCTGAACTCATTCAGGATGATCCCGGCGGCCTTGCCGAAGCGATGGGGCTTTCCATCCCTGCGATCCCGCTCGAACTGCCAAGCTATCAGCGTAAAGAGCATTGGGGCGCGGCGGAAACATTCTACCAGATCGTGCGCCATCTGGCTGACAAGAGCGTGGTGCGCGAACCGCGTGAAGGCCGCAAAGCGCGCGCCAATATCTTGGGCCCGACCGCGCTGGGCTTTCGCCACCGCGATGATCTGGTCGAGATCCGCCGCATTCTTGATACGCTGGGCGTTGAGGTCAATCTGGTCGCGCCCTTGGGGGCAAGCCCGGCGGACATCGCGCGCATTGGCGCGGCTGATTTCAACATTGTTCTCTATCCCGAAATTGCAGATGAGGCGTCCCGCTGGCTGGAGAAGAACTTCGCCCAGCCCGCGGTGCGCACCGTCCCGATCGGCGTGGGGGCCACTAGGGCCTTTATCGCTGAAGTCGCCGAGCTGGCAGGTGCAGATCCCACGCCTGCCCTCGGCGACACCTCTTCCCGCATGCCGTGGTGGTCGCGTTCGGTCGATTCGACCTACCTCACCGGCAAGCGCGTCTTCATTTTCGGCGATGCCACCCATGCGGCGGCGGCGGCTCGCATCGCGCGCGAGGAACTCGGCTTCGAGGTCTGCGGCCTTGGCTGCTACAACCGCGAATTTGCCCGCGTGATCCGCGCCGAGGCTGCTGCTTGCGGGGTCGAACCGCTGATCACCGATGATCACTTGGCGGTGGAAGATGCCATCGCTGCGGCGTGCCCTGAACTCGTTCTCGGCACGCAGATGGAGCGGCACATTGCCAAGCGCCTCGGCCTGCCCTGCGCAGTCATCAGCGCGCCGGTCCATGTGCAGGATTTCCCCGCGCGCCATTCCCCGCAAATGGGTTTTGAAGGCGCCAATGTGATCTTCGATACCTGGGTGCACCCGTTGGTGATGGGGTTGGAGGAACACCTCCTCACCATGTTCCGCGAGGATTTCGAATTCGCCGACGAACATGGCGCAAGCCACTTGGCGGCCCATTCGCCCAAAGCGGTGCGCGCGCCCGCGCTGTCGGAAGCGCCGGTTGCCGATATCCCTGCTCCAGCGGCTGCGACCGCGCCTGCCGAGGGCTCGCTCTGGACCCCCGAGGCCGAGCGCGAGCTTAAGAAGATCCCGTTCTTCGTGCGCGGCAAGGCCCGCCGAAACACCGAGGCCTATGCCGCGGCCGAAGGGATCGCCCGGATTGAACTTGAAACTCTGTATGATGCGAAGGCCCATTATGCACGGTAGCGCCCCCACCTCGAACGCCCCGATTTCTGCCGCCAGCGTTGACCCGCGCGCGCCGGTAAAAGTTGTGATCGTCACGCTCGACAATCACCTACAAGGTGCGGTCCGTCGAGCTGAGGCGGAACTGGCCGAAGACAACATCACCTTGAGCCTGTATGCCGCCGCCGAGTGGGGTTCGAGCGCTGCTGAACTGGAAAAGGTCAACGCTGCGATTGCCGAGGCGGACATCGTGATCGTCACGATGATTTTCCTCGATGAACAGATCCGCATGATTTTGCCGGCGCTCGAAGCGCGCCGTGAGGCTTGCGATGCGATGGTGTGCCTGATGAGCGCAGGCGAGATCGTGCGCCTCACCAAGATGGGCGCCTATCGCATGGATGCGCCTGCCAAAGGCCCTCTGGCGCTGCTCAAGAAGCTGCGCGGCTCGTCCAAGCCCGGCGGCAATTCGGCAGAAGGCCAGATGAAGATGCTGCGCCGCCTGCCCAAATTGCTCAAATTCATCCCCGGCACCGCGCAGGATGTGCGCGCCTATTTCCTCACGCTGCAATATTGGCTGGCGGGCTCGGATGAAAACGTGATCGCCATGGTGCGCGCGCTGATTGATCGCTACGCCAGCGGTGAGCGTGCCTATCGCCGGGGCATCACCAAGGCGCAAGCTCCGATCGAATACCCCGAAGTCGGCGTCTATCATCCCCGCACCCAGCAACGCATTTCCGAAAGTCTACGCTTGCTGCCCAAGCCGGTGGGTAAGGAAGGAACCATTGGTCTCGTCCTGCTGCGCTCCTATCTGCTTGGCCGCGATGCTGCGCATTACGACGGCGCGATTGCCGCATTCGAAGCTGTTGGCCTTAACGTGGTGCCAGTCTTTGCCAGCGGGCTCGATGCGCGCCCGGCGATAGAGAAGTTCTTTGTCGGCCCTGACGGCAAGCCGACGGTCGATGCCATCGTCAACCTTACCGGTTTCAGCCTGGTCGGCGGCCCGGCTTACAGCGATGCCGCCGCCGCGCGCGAAGTGCTGGGCAAGATGGATCTGCCCTATATTGCGGCTCACGCTATCGAATTCCAGAGCATTGAAGACTGGGCTCTGAGCGAGCGTGGCCTGCTGCCGCTTGAAGCCACGCTGATGGTTGCTCTGCCGGAGCTTGACGGATCAACGGTCCCGAGCGTCTTTGGCGGGCGAGCGGGCAATTCCGGCCCGCATTGCAAAGGTTGTGATCGCCACTGCGCCCAGCAGGTCAGCGACAAACTGCGCCCGATGCAGGGCTGCCCGGAACGCGCCGAGGCGCTGGCTGCGCGCACTCTCAGGCTGGTGCGCCTCAAGAAATCCGAGCGCGCCGAGCGCAAGCTTGCCATCGTGCTGTTCAACTTCCCGCCGAACGCCGGCGCGACCGGCACGGCGGCTTTCATGGCAGTGCACGAATCTCTCTATGGCACTTTGAAGCGCCTCAAGGCCGAAGGCTATGATGTAGAGGTTCCTGAAAGCCTTGACGCCATGCGCGAGGCGATCCTCAAGGGCAATTCGGAACGCTACGGCACCGATGCCAACATTGCGCACCGCATTCCGGCCGATGAGCATGTCCGTCGTGAGAAGTTCCTGACCGAAATCGAGGCGCAATGGGGCCCTGCTCCCGGCAAGCAGCTCGCCGATGGCGGCCACATCCAGATCATGGGCGCGCATTTCGGCAAGGTGTTTGTCGGCGTGCAGCCTGCCTTCGGCTTCGAGGGCGATCCGATGCGGCTCCTGTATGAAGGCCGGTTCTCGCCGACTCATGCCTTCAGCGCCTTCTATCGCTACATCAACGAGGATTTCGGTGCGCATGCCGTGCTGCATTTTGGCACCCACGGCGCGCTCGAATTCATGCCGGGCAAGCAGGCGGGCATGTCGGGCACCTGCTGGCCGGAGCGCCTCATCAGCGATCTGCCCAACTTCTACCTTTATGCCGCCAACAACCCGACCGAGGGCATGCTGGCCAAGCGCCGTTCAGCCGCGACCCTGATCAGCTACCTCACTCCGCCGCTGGCACAGGCCGGGCTCTACAAGGGGCTCTCGGAGCTGAAAACCAGTGTCGAGCGCTGGCGGCTGACGCAGAACGATCCCGATCACGCCGATGAACGCGCTGATCTGGAACAGATGATCGCCGATCAGTGCGAAGCGCTCGATATCGAATATGCCGAGATCGGCGAACTCACCGCCAAGCTTTACGAGCTGGAAGAAGCGCTCATTCCCTATGGCCTGCATATTCTGGGGCAGAACCCGGCGGGCCAAGAGCTCGAGGACATGCTCGATGCCATGGTCGAAGCAGGCGGCGGGCCCGACAAGGTCAATCGCGAGGAGCTGCGCGCCAAGATTGCCTCGTCCGATGAACTCGGCTCGCTGATCCACGCGCTCGATGGCGGCTATGTGCTGCCTGCGCCGGGCGGTGATGTGGTGGTGAACCCCGATGTGCTGCCCACGGGCCGCAACATCCACGGGTTCGATCCCTTCCTCATCCCCTCCTCCTTTGCCTGCAAGCTCGGCAGCGAACAGGCCGAGCAGCTGATCGCCCGCCATGTGAACGGCGGCGCCGATTTCCCCGAAAGCATCGCGATGGTGCTGTGGGGCACCGACAACATGAAGACCGAAGGCGTCCAGATCGCGCAGGCCATGCGGCTGATGGGTGCCCGCCCGCGGCGCGACAGCTACGGCCGGTTGTGCGGCGCGGAGCTGATCCCGCTTGAGGAACTGGGCCGCCCGCGCATCGATGTGGTGATGACATTGTCGGGCATTTTCCGTGACCTCTTGCCGATGCAGATCAGGATGCTGGCCGAAGCCGCCCTGATGGCAAGCCAAGCCGACGAGCCGGTGGAAGCCAATTTCATCCGCAAGCACACGCTGGCGCAAATGGAAAAGCACGGCTGCGACATCGAAACCGCTGCCCTTCGCGTCTTCTCCAATGCCGAGGGTGCTTACGGCGCCAACGTCAACCAGATGATCGACGGCGGCACCTGGGCTGACCCTGATGAACTCGCCAATGCTTTTGAGAGCCAGAAAGGCTTCGGCTACGGCGTCTCGGGCCGCCCGGTGCAGCAGCGCGAAATCTTGCAGAGCGCGCTCAGCACTGTCGATTTCACCTACCAGAACCTTGAAAGCATTGAACTTGGCATCAACGATGTTGACCAATATGTTGACGGGCTTGGCGGGGTGGCGCGCTCGGTCGCCAAGGCCAAGGGGGCAGAGGCGCCGGTCTATATCCTCGATGCAACGCGCGGAAAGCCCAAGGTGCGTACGCTTGCCGAACAGATCGATCTCGAAGCGCGCACCCGCACCTTGAACCCCAAATGGTACGAAGGCCTGCTCGAACACGGCTATGAAGGCGTGCGCCAGATCGAAGGCCATGTGAATGCAACCTTCGGCTGGTCGGCCACGACCGGGCAGGTTGCACCCTGGGTCTATCAGAAGATTTCCGAAACCTTCGTTCTCGATCCCGACATGCGCCGCCGCATGAGCGAGCTCAATCCCAAGAGCTCGGCCAAGCTCGCGGGCCGCCTGCTCGAAGCCTGCGACCGCAATCTGTGGGAGCCTGATGAAGCCACCCTCGCCGCGCTGCGTGAAGCAAGCGACGAGCTCGAAGACCGCCTCGAAGGCGTCTTCGCCGAATAATCGCACAAAGGGATCGACCAATGAACCTGCACAACCCCAAATCCAGCTTCAGCCCTCCTGATGGCGAGGGGTCGGTGCAGGTGCAGCTCGATCCGCGTGACCGGATCGGCGGTGCGAAAGTGTTCGCGGTCTATGGCAAGGGCGGGATCGGCAAGTCGACGACCTCATCGAACCTGTCGGCAGCCTTTTCGAAGCTCGGCCACCGGGTGCTCCAGATCGGCTGCGATCCCAAGCACGACAGCACCTTCACGCTCACCAAGAAGCTGATGCCGACGGTGATCGACGTACTGGAAACGGTCGAGTTCCACGCCGAGGAACTGCGGCCTGAAGACTATATGTTCGAAGGCTATAACGGCGTGATGTGTGTCGAGGCGGGCGGGCCGCCTGCGGGCACGGGCTGCGGTGGCTATGTGGTCGGGCAGACGGTGAAGCTCTTGAAGCAGCACCACCTGCTCGAAGAAACCGATGTGGTGATCTTCGATGTGCTGGGCGATGTGGTGTGCGGCGGCTTTGCCGCGCCGCTCCAGCACGCCGAGCGGGCGATTGTGGTGGCGGCTAACGACTTTGACTCGATCTTCGCGATGAACCGGATTGTTGCAGCTATTGGCGCGAAGTCCAAGAATTACGATGTGCGCCTTGCCGGTGTTGTCGCCAATCGCAGCCGCGAGACCGATGAGATTGATCGCTTCTGCGACCGGATCGGCATGCAGCGCCTCGCCCATTTCCGCGATGTTGATGCGATCCGCCGCTCGCGCCTCAAGAAATGCACGCTTTTCGAAATGGGCGATGATCCCGAAGTGGTCGCTGCCCAGAACGAATATCTGCGCTTGGCGCAGATGCTGTGGGACGGCGTCGAACCGTCGGCAGCGCAACCAATGAAAGACCGCGAAATCTTTGACTTTCTGGGATTTGAGTGATGGCAACGCGTTCTCCAAGCCAATATGATGCCCAGCGCGAAAAGCTGGCGACCTATTTTGACAGCACCGCGCGGCAGGCGTGGATTGATCTGACTTCCGATGTGAAGGTGAGCGGCATTCGCGCGACGGTGCGAGCGGGCCGCGATGCGATGCGCAAGACCTTGCTCGATTGGCTCCCCAATGATCTGCGCCGCACCCGCGTGTTGGATGCCGGCTGCGGCACTGGCTCGTTCAGCATCGAGGCCGCCTGCCGCGGTGCGGAAGTGACTGCGATTGATGTCGCCGCAGGCCTTGTCGAAGTGGCACGCGAGCGCACGCCGTCCTTCATCGGCCACGGCCGGATCGATTGGCGCAGCGGCGATATGCTTGATCCGGCGCTCGGCACTTTTGCCCATGTCGTCGCGATGGATTCGCTGATCCACTATCAGCCCGCCGATCTTGCTGATGCGCTTGCGCAGCTGGCCGAGCGCACCACGGGTTCGATCCTGTTCACTTTCGCGCCTCGCACCACGCTGCTGCAGACGATGTACACCGTGGGCAAACTGTTCCCGCGTTCGGATCGCTCGCCCGCGATTGTGCCGACGCTCGAATGGGAAATCCGCCACCGGCTCAAGCAGCTGCCCGGCTGGCGGATTGGCCGCACCAAGCGAATTTCGAGCGGGTTCTACACCTCACAGGCGCTGGAACTGGTGAGGATGTGATGAAGCCCGAGGCTCGCCCCAAACCGCCGCATTGGACGGCCATGATCTACCGCATTCTGCCGTTCGCAGATGCGGGCAGCACCGACCTGCCGATGAGCCAATTGCTGCGCCTGTCGCTGTTTCAGGTGACGGTGGGGATGGCGATGGTGCTGCTGAACGGCACGCTCAACCGGGTGATGATCGTGGAGCTGGGCACACCGACCTGGCTGGTGGCGCTGCTGATTGCTGTGCCGGTGGTGGTCGCCCCGTTCCGCGCGCTGATCGGGCACAAGTCTGACACGCACCGCTCGGTGCTCGGTTGGCGGCGCGTGCCCTATATCTGGTTTGGTTCGCTGATGCAGTTTGGCGGCCTTGCGATCATGCCTTTTGCGCTGCTGCTGCTTGGTGAGGCGGATCGGTTTGAGCTGGGCCTCGTCGCAGGTGCGCTGGCGTTTCTGCTGACCGGGATTGGTTTCCATGTGACGCAGACTGCGGGCCTTGCGCTGGCGACGGATCTGGCGCCTGAAATCAAGCGCCCGCGCGCGATTGCGCTGCTTTATGTCATGTTGCTCGTTGGCATGATGATCGCAGCCTTTGTGATTGGCGGCCTGCTGCATGATTACAGCCCGACCCGGCTGGTGCAGGTCATTCAGGGCACGGCGCTGATCACGCTGATCCTCAACACCATCGCCCTGTGGAAACAGGAGGCGCGCAATCCCAAGGCGACCGCGCCTGATCGCGAGACGCCGACGTTCAGCGAATTGTGGCAGACTTTCATGCGTGATCGGCGCAACGCGCGGCTGCTGACCGCGATCGGCATTGGCGCTGCGGGCTTTGCCATGCAGGACGCTTTGCTTGAACCCTATGGCGGTGAAATCCTTAAACTGTCGGTGGGCGCGACGACCGGCCTTACCGGTGCATGGGCGCTTGGCTCGCTGATCGGGTTCATGTGGTCGGGCCGGATGCTGGGCTTTGGCGGCGATCCGATGCGGATTGCCGGCAAGGGTATTGTGATTGGCATCAATGCCTTCCTGATGGTGCTGTTTGCAGCGCCCTTGGGGTCGCCTGCGCTGCTTTATCTTGGCGCGCTCACCATCGGCATCGGGCTTGGGCTGTTCTCGGTTGGCACGCTGATGGAAGCGATGGCGCTGGCCAAGAACGAAACCGCCGGCATGGCGCTGGGCGCCTGGGGCGCGGTGCAAGCCACTTGTGCAGGCGCTGGCATTGCGATTGGTGGCATCCTGCGCGATGTTGTCGCCATGTTGGTGCAAGGCGATGCCGCCACCGCTACGCTCGCCATGCGCTCGACCGGGTATAGCACAGTTTATGTTCTTGAGATTATCCTGCTTTTTATTGGGCTTATTGCGCTGGGGCCGCTCGTGGGCCGCAGCAGCCGAGAAGCTAAGAGTGACGCAGACCAGAGCGAGCAAGCCTTTGGCCTGCAGGAATTTCCGACATGATTGCCGCCTTTAAAATGCCACCTGTCCCTGCCCAAAGCGCGATTGCCGCATGTTTCCATGAGAGGAACGTCACATGATGAACCACACTTATATTGTCGGCACATTCGATGTTGCCGAAGCCGCTTTCCTGCTGTTCTTTGTCTTCTTCATCGCGTTGGTGTTCTACCTCAACAAGGAGAGCCGGCGCGAAGGCTATCCGCTCGAAGATGAGCTGACCGGGCGCATCCATCCCGGCAGCCTGTTCGATGGTGACAAGAAAGTGTTCAAGCTGCCCAATGGCCGCGGAACCTATATTCCCGAAGACGTGCCGCGTGATCCCGTGAGCATTCCCGCCAAGCCTGCGTTCCGCTCGGCGGGCGCTCCTTATGTTCCGACCGGCGATCCCATGATCGATGGCCTTGGTCCGGCAGCTTGGGCAAACCGCGCCAAATATCCCGACGTGACCGCAGATGGCCGTCCGCGTATCATTCCGATCGGCAATTCCTATCACGAAATGGAAATTGCCCCGGGTGATCCCAACATCATGGGCTGGCCGGTCAAGGCGGCTGATGGCAAGATTGCCGGCAAGATCACCGACATCTGGACCGATCAGGCCGAACACATCATCCGTTATCTTGAAGTCACGACCAATTCGGGCAAGAAAGTGCTTGCTCCGATGATGGTGGCCGCCGTCCAGACCAAGGGCTTCTTTGGCGACAAGCCGGAGCTGGTGGAAATCGATGCGATCACCGCCGAGCAATTCGAGAACGTGCCTGAACTCGAAACCCCCGGCCAGATCACCCGCTACGAAGAAGATCGCATCCAGGCCTATTTCGGCGGCGGCTACATGTATGCAACTCCGGAAAGGGCAGAACCGTGGCTCTGAACCAAGGCACTGATCAGGGGGCGGCAAACCCGCTGCCCCCCGGTCTTGATCACGCGCTGCTGGAGGGCGATGGCCCCACCGCACATGGCGACAAGATGGGCACTCCGCAGCCGGATGAACGTGTCTTGTGGAAGGGGCGTCCCAATGTCGCTCTGCTCGCTCGCGGCGCATTCCGCACCTACTGGATCGCGTTCTACTTTGCCGTGCTCGTCGCGGTCTCATTGGCCACAAACCGGCCAGGCACCGCTGCTATCATGGCAGGCGCCGGGGTTGTGACCATCGCAATCCTTTATTTCCTTGCATGGCTGAGTGCGCGCAGCACGCTTTATATTCTCACCGATGTGCGGGTCATTATGCGCATCGGCATGGCCATCGAGACCCGGATTAATGTGCCTTTGAAGCAAGTCAAAGCGGCGCATCTTCGTGACAGCGGCAAGGGATTTGGCGACATTGCGCTGGAATTGAATGGTGATAGGTTGCTTGGTGTCGTGCTCCTGTGGCCGCATCTGCGCCCCTGGCATATCAATCACCCTCAGCCCATGTTGCGCGCTATTCCCGAGGTTGCACGCGTTGCCCAAATGATGGCCGATGCGCGCGCGATTTATGGTGAAATTGAACAGAATTTGAGCGATATCAAAGAACCAGCTGCTGAACCTGCTCATCAGGGTGTCGGGTCTGTTGGCGCAGCCACGCTGCGTCCAGCGGCCACAACGCGCCCCGGTCTTGGTGATCCGCTTGGCGACAAGGGACTGGAGGGAGCTCCCGCATGATCGTTCGGGAATACGAAAAAGACGAAGTCACCGTCCACCGCGTGCCCTTGCTGTTGATGGGCGGTCTGGTGCTGATTTCGATCATCCTCACGCTGCTGGTCACCAATGGCTATCTTCCCAAAAGCGCCGTGGCTGCTCAATATCGGGCTGAGGCCAATATTGAAGCGGCGGTGCAGCGTCCGATCAAATTCTACGATGAAGAAGACGGCACAGTGCGGGTTGAGGATGCCGACACCGGCGAAGTGGTGGGACGCTTTGGTATCGGCGAAGGTGGCTTCATCCGTGCCAGCGTGCGCAGCCTGGTGCATCAGCGTCGGATCCGCGATCAGGGTCCTGAAGTCCCGTTCCAACTGATCGGCTGGTCGGATTCCTCGCTGACCTTGCTTGATCCGGTCACTGATCGCAGCGTGGAAGTGGCCAATTTTGGACCCGACAACCGCTTGGTCTTTTCCAACATGCTGCCTGAAGAAAACGGATTTTCGCGCAGGGGACGCAAATGACCGGTCGTCAGTTCGATATCCCCTGCACCATCACGATCGAGCAGAGCCCGGATCATTTCCACGCGCATGTCGAGCTGGAAGGTGACATCCCGCTCTATCCGGGAGATGAGGTCAAGGTGCATGGCGCGCCGATGACGGTGGATTTCGGACAGAGCCTGCAATTCACCCGCATGGCGACAGTCAAGCGCGCCAATGCCCTCACCCGCGCTTGGACGCGGATGGCCGCCTATTTCGATCTTACCGAATTGTACGAAGTCAGTTTCAACCCCGGGAGCATCCGATGAACGCCCACACCACCATCACCCCCCCAGCCCAGGAAGCCAAGCCTGACACGCTGGCGATGGCGGCTCATGAAACCGTGCTCTCGCCCCGGTTCTACACCACCGATTTCGACGCACTCGACAAGATTGACGTGAGCCTCGTGCGGGCAGAGTGGGATCAGTTGATGGCCGATATGGTGGCCGACCCCAATAAAAAGCACTTCCGCAAGAATGAAAGCTTCGACGGGGTGATCAGCGCGCTCGAACCGGAACTGCGCGCCGAATTCATCGATTTTCTGGTGTCCTCGCTCACCAGCGAATTTTCCGGCTGCATTCTCTACGCCGAAATCGCCAAGCGCACCAAGAACCCCGACATGAAGCAGCTGTTCAAGCTGCTCGCCCGCGATGAAAGCCGCCATGCAGGGTTCATCAACGAAACTTTGAAGGATGAAGGCATCGGGATCAATCTGGGCTTTCTGACGAAGTCCAAGAAGTATCACTACTTCAAGCCGAAATTCATCTGGTACTCGGTCTATCTGTCCGAGAAGATCGGCTATGCCCGCTACATCACGATCTACCGCCAATTGGCGCGCAATCCGCAATATAAGTTTCACCCGATCTTCGATTGGTTTGAACAATGGTGCAACGACGAGTTCCGCCATGGCGAGGCCTTCGCCATGATCATGCGCGCTGATCCCAAGCTGCTGAAAGGCTATAACAAGCTGTGGATCCGCTTCTTCCTCGTCGCGGTCTATGCCACGATGTATGTGCGCGATCACGCGCGGCCTGCCTTCCACGCAGCGCTGGGCGTTGATCCGACCGAATATGATTACGAGGTGTTCAAGGTGTGCAACCAGATCACCCGGCAGGTCTATCCGATGGAACTCGACATCGACAGCCCGGCCTTCCGCCGCCAGATGGAAGCGATGCGCCTTGCCTCGCTGCGCATCGAGGAAGGCAAGCGTCAGGGCGGCATCGGCGGCCTTGCCAAGCGGGTTTCCGGCATGGCAGGCGCTGGCCTTGCCTTTGCGCGGCTTTATCTGCACCCGACCAAAAAGAATGAACTGCCCGCCACCATCCGGATGCAGCCTGCATGGTAAGCTGGGAAGGCCATATTCTCCCCTTCATCGTGACGGTTGTGGTGTGGTTTGTGGCAACGGGCCTGGTCGCCTGGGCCGATAACCGCCCGCGTTCCACTTTCTCACGCAGTCAGATGGTGGGCAGCATCAGCGGGATCGCGGGGCTCGTCGTGATCCTGTTCGCCTCGCTGTCGGCAGAGGTATGGGCAATCTATCTCGGCTTTATCGGTGCACTGATGGTGTGGGGCTGGCATGAAATCAGCTTTCTCACAGGCGCGGCGGCTGGCCCGCGCCGCGGCCCTGCCGACCCTTCGCTCAAGGGGGTCGCGCGTTTCAGGCAGGCGGCATCCACAGTGATGCATCACGAGGTCGCGCTGGCGCTGACTGCGCTGCTGCTGATTTCGCTGTCATGGAATGTGCCCAATCAGATCGGGGCAAGCGTGTTTGTGCTGATGTTCGCGATGCGGCTGATCTCCAAGATCAACCTGTTTGTGGGCGTGCCCAATTCGTCTGTGGAAATGCTGCCCGATCACCTTGCCTACCTAAAGTCCTATTTCGGCCCAAACCGAATGACGCCACTTTTGGCCGTGTCGATGATGGCGATCGCCAGCACGGCGGTCTGGTTTGCGAACGCCGCGCTTGCTGCCCCTGCCGGCAGCGCGCAGATGGTTGGAGCAAGCCTTTTGTTCACGCTTTCGCTGTTGGGCGTGATTGAACACCTGTTCCTCTCGCTTCCGTTCCGTGACGGGATGCTGTGGGGTTGGGCGCTTCCGCAGAGTAAGCTGGCACAGGGCAAGCTGGCGGAGGCCAAGGTCAATGTTCCGGGCAAGCGGGATATTGCAAATGTAAACATGGATGCAAAAGGGACACCCCATGGATTTTGACGCTTTTTTCGCCCGCGAACTCGACAAGGTGCGTGAAGACGGGCGCTATCGGGTGTTCACCGATATCAAGCGCCACCGCGGCCGTTTCCCTCACGCCACGCGCTTCATTGGCGAGGAAACACAGGCTGTTACCGTGTGGTGCTCCAACGATTATCTTGGCATGGGCCAACACCCCGAGGTGTTGCAGGCCATGCATGACTGCCTTGATGAATGCGGCGCCGGCGCAGGCGGCACACGCAACATTTCGGGCACCAACCATCACCACGTCCTGCTTGAGCAGGAACTGGCCGATCTGCACGGCAAAGAAGCCGCACTCTTGTTCACTTCGGGCTATGTCTCGAACTGGGCGGGCATCGGGACACTCGCAGCCAAGATCCCGGGCTGCGTGGTGTTTTCCGATGCCCTCAACCATGCATCCATGATCGAAGGGGTGCGCCACAGCCGCGCGCCTTACAAGATCTGGAAGCATAATGACCCTGAGGATCTGGATCGTCTGCTGTCCGATTACGGCCCCGAAGTGCCCAAGCTGGTGATCTTCGAAAGCGTCTATTCGATGGATGGCGACATTGCCCCCATCGCCGAAATCCTTGACGTGTGCGAAAAACACGGCGCAATGAGCTATATCGACGAGGTTCACGCGGTGGGCCTTTACGGCCCGCGCGGCGGCGGCATTGCCGAACGCGAAGGGTTGATGGACCGCATCACTGTGATCGAAGGCACGCTCGGCAAGGCGTTCGGCGTGATGGGTGGCTATATCGCGGCGAGCAAGGATCTGGTTGATTTTGTGCGCAGCTTTGCCAGCGGCTTCATCTTCTCGACCGCCCTGCCCCCTGCCATTGCAGCGGGGGCGGCGGCCAGCATTCGTCACCTAAAAACCAGCAGCGTCGAACGCGAAATGCAGCAGGAGCGCGTTGCACAAGTGCGCCGCAAGCTCGACATGATGGGCATTCCGCACCTGCCCAATCCCAGCCACATCATCCCGGTGATGGTGGGTGATGCCAAGAAGTGCAAAATGATCAGCGATTGGCTGATGGACAATCACGGCATCTATGTGCAGCCGATCAATTATCCCACTGTCCCGGTCGGGACCGAGCGGCTGCGCCTCACTCCCTCGCCCGTCCACACCGATGGCGATATCGACCGGCTAATCAAAGCGCTTTCCGAAATCTGGTCGCAGTGTGAGCTTGCCCGGATGGCCACGGCCGCCTGATCGTGATGCAAAGGAGCGCAAGAGGGCGCGGATAACCACGCTCCCTCCCCCTCGTCAGCATTGCCTCCGAGACACCCGACACAAAAAAGGCGGCGTGGTTTCCCACACCGCCTTTTTCATTGAACAGTGGCCTGAGCCGATCAGCTCTTGGTGCTTTCGAGATAAGCAATCAGGTTGGCGCGGTCCTGCGGGTTCTTGATGCCCGGGAAAGCCATCTTGGTGCCCGGCATGAAGCCCTTGGGGTCTTCGAGGTATTCAAACAGCACGTCGGTGGTCCAGGTCACGCCGCTGTTCTTGTTGGCATCCGAATAGTTGAAGCCAGGGACGGTGCCCGACTTGCGGCCCACGATGTTGTGGAGCGACGGGCCAACCCGGTTCACGCCTTCGTCAAGCACGTGGCACGAACGGCACAGAGCGAACACGCGCTCACCAGCCTTCACGTCGGTGGTCATGCCGGCAAAACCAGCGGTTGCAGCAGCCGGGGTAGCAGCGGCTTCTTCGGTAGCAGCTTCTTCAGCCGGAGCTTCTTCCTCGGCCGGGGCTTCCATTTCAGCCGGAGCTTCGGGAGCCGGAGCAGCCGCTTCTTCAGCGCCGCCGCCACAAGCCGAAACGGTCACGAGGCTGGCCAGCGCAATTGCGCTCAACAGGGTAGTACGCTTCATGATTGCATGTCCTCTAACAACTGATGTCCTCCCGCATCGCGTGAGGCTTTAAAACACTTTTTCCGCTATGAAAAGCGGCGCCGTGCAGCGGGTTTGCGCAGTTTTGCGCCCGTCCGCCTGTTATCCCAACGCACCGATCGCAAAAGCGTTTCATAGCCCCCGAAAAGCCGGCCAGTTGCCTTGTGCTGCGGGCTGGCTAAAAGGAACGGCATGAAAGACCTTCCCTGGCACAGCAAAACCATTCTCGCCCTCGCCGCATTCCTGCCGGTGTTCTTCCTGACAGCCGCGCTTGGCACCAAGATCGGGATCTGGGGCTGGCAGATTGGTCTCCTCGCGCTGACGATGGGGGGGGGATTCCTGCTGGCTGCGGGTTTGGCGCTGGTGTCGCTGGTGTCGCTGGTGCTGGTGTTGCTGAAAAAACCGCGCAACAACACCCGCGCCGGCATCGCATTAAGCGGTGTGGTGGTGGCTGGCGCTGTGCTGATCACTTTCGGCTCGATGGCGAGCACCGCGCAGGACAATCCGATCCATGACGTTGCAACCGACACCGCCAACCCGCCCGCCTTTTCACAAGCCACCATGGCTGCGCGCGAGAAATCGGGAGCCAATCCGCTCAATGATTACCAGACCCCGCTGAGCGAAATCCCGATTTTTGCCGAGGTATCGCCAAGCCTTGCGGTTCGCAGCCATGCGCAGATCATCACCGATATCTATCCGACGCTCCGTCCACTGCCTCTGGGGCGCGCCACTGCACAAGCAGGCGCAGCCGCCGTCGCTGCGGCGATGGACGATCTGGGGTTCAAGAACATTCGCATCGACAGTGAGGCAGGAATTGTCGAAGGCGTGGCCGAAACCCGATGGTTCGGTTTCAGGGATGATGTGGTGGCGCGCATCGGCGCGAACCAGATCGACTTCCGGTCGGTTAGCCGGGTCGGGCAAAGCGATCTCGGCGCCAATGCCAAGCGCATTGAGGCCCTGCGCGCTGCAACATCTGTGCGCCTTGGCGGAAACTGATCAGTCAGTCGCGAAACATGGTGATGGCAAGCGCGCTGCGCTGTAGGATAGTGAGCGCACATAAAGCGGCATAGGCATAGGCGATCACACCGAACCACGCCGGAAACAGGCACATCGCAATGAACACCGCGATGGTTTCCGCCCCTTCGGCAAGGCCTGTCGAATAGAAAAAGCTTTTGCGGCCATGGGCGGCTGTCTCGGCCCCCCGTTTGGCGGCAATGGTGGCAAAGGCAAGGAAGCTGACGCCGGTGAGCACAAAACTGGCGACCAGCACCAGCGCAGGGAGAGTGTTTGCGGCCGCCAACACTCCAAAGCCGAGCGGAACAGACACATAAAAGGCGAAATCCGCGACAATGTCGAAATAGCCGCCCAGATCGCTTGGCCCCCGCACCCGCGCGACCGCGCCGTCGAGCCCATCAAACACCCGGTTGGCGATGATGAGCGCAAGGCCCCAGCCGATCGCGCCCGCCGCAATTGCGCCTGCCCCTGCCAGCCCCAGCGCAAGCCCTGCAAAGGTCAGCTGGTTGGCCGTAACACCCATCCCCGCCAGCACGCGCCCTGCGTGGTTGAGCGCCGGATCAATCAGCGGGCGCAGCCTTGCATCAAACATGGGTGATAAGCCCAATCCATGCCCCCGTCATGGCGGTGGCAAGATTGCCCGCAATCCAGCTTTTGATGCCCAGCCCCGCCGCCTCGGCGCGGCGCTCGGGGCACAATGTGCCGATGGTCGACACCAGCAAGCCCACGCTTGCCAGATTCGCCACTCCGCACAGGGCATAGGTCACAATCAGCAGGCTCCTTGGCCCCAAGGTTCCGGCAGGCAGTGCGGCAAGTTCCAGATAGGCGACATATTCATTGAGCACCGCCTTGGTGCCCATCAGCGCGCCCGCCGCCTGCGCCTCGGCCCATGGCACCCCAATCAGCCACATCAGCGGCGCAAAGGCCCAACCGAACAGGCGTTTTAGGGTGAGTGGTTCGCCCTCAACCTGCGGCGCCAGCGCCAATGCCTGATCGCTGAGCGCCACCAGTGCAAACACGACGATGATGACCGCAATCACGGCAAGGAACAGCTGCATCCCGTCCATCGTGCCTTTGACAATGGCATCAATGCTCGATTCGTATTTTAGCCCCGGCTCGGCTTCATCGAGCTCGGTGGCGAGCCTGTCACCTGTCTGCGGAACCATCAGGCGCGCAATCAGCAGCGCCGCGGGAAGCGACACCAGTGACGCCGCGATCATGTGGCCAACCGCGTCGGGAACAGTCCGGCTGAGCGTGGTGGCATAAAGGATCAGGATTGCGCCTGAGATCGTCGCCATGGCCAGCGCCATCACCTGAAACAGCTCGGCCCGGCTCATCTTGGCAAAATAGGCGCGCACCACCAGCGGGCTTTCGACCACCCCCAGAAACATGTTCGCGCCCCCCGAAAGGCCGACGACGCCCGACACGCCAAGGCTGCGGCGTAAGAGAAACGACAGCCCGCTCACCGCCGCGCGCAGCACGCCCCAATGCCACAGCAGCGCGGCAAGCGCAGAGAAGACAATCACCAGCGGCAGGATCTGGAAAGCGATCACCAACGGCGGCTCGGCCCCTTCGGCCAGTTGGAACGGCAAAGGCGCACCGCCCAGATAGCCGAACATATAGGAGGAACCAACAAGGGTTGCCTTTTCAATGGCCTGCACAGCACTATTGGCATAGGCCATCAAATCCCATACGAACGGCACACGCACCACCACCAGTGCCAAGGCTCCCTGAAGCGCCAGCGCGCCTGCGATCCAGCGCCATGAAGGGCGGCCCTTGCGATCCTCGCTCAGCCCCCATGCCAGCGCCAGCAGCGCTGCCAAGCCGATCACCCCGCGAACCTGATCGAACCCCTCCACGAGCGCTTACCCGCGCCGCCATGCGTGGTATTTTTCAACCATTTTCAGCAGCTTTTCCGGCTTTCTTGCGAGCTTCCATTGACCGGCGGCAAACTTGTTTGCCTCTGCCATCGTTGGGTAGGCGTGGATTGTGCCAAGCAGCTTATTCAGCCCCAGCCCGTGCTTCATCGCCAGCACATATTCAGCCAACAATTCGCCCGCATGGGCCGCGACAATCGTCACCCCCAGAATGCGATCCTTGCCGGGCGCGGTGAGCACTTTCACAAATCCGCGCACTTCGCTTTCAGCAATCGCGCGGTCGAGATCGTCAATGCCATAGCGCGTGACCTCATAGGCGATATCCTTGGCCTTCGCCTCGCGTTCATTGATCCCGACGCGGGCGAATTCTGGATCAAGAAAAGTGACTTGCGGGATGACCCTGTAATCGGCTGTGAACTTTTTCAGATGGCCAAACAGCGCATTCACCGCTGCATACCACGCCTGATGGCTGGCAACATGGGTGAGCTGATAAGGCCCTGCGACATCGCCTGCGGCAAAGATATTGGGAAAGCGGGTGGCAAGGAACCCATCGGTTGAAAGCTTGCCGTCCACATCCACCCCCAATGCCTCAAGCCCGAAACCGGAAAGGCGCGGGGCGCGGCCCACCGCCACGATCAACGCATCATAGTCGATGCGCACTTCTGCGCCTGCACGATCAGCGACCAGCGCGCCGCGTTCAAAACGCACGGCCTTGTGGCTGGTGAGCAGCCGCACGCCCGCCTCTTCAAGCACCGCAGCAGCCAGCGCGCTTACCTCATCGTCCTCGCGCCCCAGCACGCTGTCGGCGGCTTCCACCTGTGTCACCTCGGCGCCCAGCCGCGCGAAAGCCTGCGCCAATTCGCAGCCAATCGGCCCGCCGCCCAGAACGCATAGACGGCGCGGCACTTCGTCCATTGCGGCAAAGGCATCCCACATCGTCTCGCTGGTGAGATAACCCGAAGCCTCAATACCGGGGATCGGCGGCACAATCGGCGCAGCCCCGGTGGCAAGGATAATGCTGCGGGTGGCAAGTCGCTGGATCGTGCCATCCTTGCGCGCGATTTCGACCGTCCATGGGTCGAGGATGCGGGCATAGCCCTCGACCACATCAACGCCGAGACTTTCGTAGCGTTCGATGGAATCGTGTGGTTCGATTGTTCGGATCACTTCGCGCACGCGGGCGATCGTCTCGCGGAACGGAACCTGCGGGGCGGCAGGCGCGATGCCGTAACGATCCGCGCGGCGCATTTGTTCGGCCACCTTGGCGCTCTTGATAAGGGCTTTGGAAGGAATGCAGCCGGTGTTGAGGCAATCCCCGCCCATCGCGCCAGCCTCAACCAGCGTGACCTTGGCCTTGACGGTGGCCGCGATATAGGATGAGACCAGCCCGGCAGCGCCTGCGCCGATCACCACCAGATTGCGATCAAACCTTTTGGGCCGGGTAAAGCCCTGATAGGCGCGGCGCGCGCGCAGGGCGCCGATCACCAGCTTGGCAAACCACGGCGCGATGCCCAGCAGCGCGAATGAGCCGATCAGCGCAGGCGATGCGATGCCCGAAAGCCCGTCAATCTGCGACAATTGCGTGCCTGCATTCACATAGATGATCGTGCCCAGCAGCATTCCGATCTGGCTCACCCACAAAAAGGTGACAAGCGGCAGGCGCGTCAGCCCCATCACCAGATTGACCATGAAGAACGGCACAACCGGGATCATCCTGAGCGTGAAAAGGTAGAAAGCCCCGTCACGCTCCAGCCCTTCATTGATGCTGCGCAGCCGCTCGCCAAAACGCGCCTCCAGCCCATCGCGCAGCACATAGCGCGCCGAGAGGAAAGCGAGCCCTGCGCCCATGGTTGAGGCAAAGCTCACCAGCACCGTGCCCATCACCAGCCCGAACAGCGCGCCTGCCGCGAGCGTCATGATCGCAGCCCCCGGCAGCGAGGCCGCTGTCACCACGACATAGGCGAGGAAAAACAGCGCGAGCACCAGCACGGGGTTTTCGGCATAGAAAGCCTCCCACGCGGCCACGGCTGCCTTCATCCCGTCAAATGTCAGATATTGGCCAAGGCCAAACCCGAAATAGGCTGCAATAACAGCAGCAAGGGCAGCGAGGATGAGAAGTTTTCTGAGCAAAAGGAGTGTCCTATCTGACGGGCAGGCACGGCACTTACGCGCCCGCCAACCTTGCGTATTTGCTAATCCAGCGCCTGTCTATGCGCTGCTTCAGCCACTGCGCCCAGCGCCCCTGCGCGGCGAGCGGGCCGTAGCTGGCAAGCGCGCTGCCATTGCCACAGCTGAGCAGATAGAGGCTGGCAGGGCGCGGGGTGTAGCTGCGGCGCGGGGGCTTGCCCGTCAAAGCGCTGCGCAAATTGGCGGCGAGCACCGGCCCTGTATGCACCGCGTGAACGCCCGAATGGGGAACAAGCCTGTCCGTCCTTGCGGCAATGTCTCCTGCGGCGAAAACGTTCGGGTGCGAAAGGCTGCGCTGATAGCGATCGATCGCGATAAAGCCTGCCGCATCACAGGCCAGCCCGCCCGCGCGCGGCCAATCGGGCGCCGCGCTGCCGAGGGCGGCAATGATGATATTTACCGGCTCAAGGCATTGCGTCCCTGTATAAAGCGCACCATCGAGGACGCGCGCGTCATCCGCGATCACGGCGATCCCCCGCCCCGCCAATTCGCGTGTCGCGAGCGCCTTAAGCCGCCCGCCAAAACCGGGAAGAAGCCCTCCCCGTCCCGTCACCAGCACGACCTCACACGGCGCATCCAAGCTCGCCATATTCGCACAAGCAAAGGCCAGCTCCACACCCCCTGCCCCGCCGCCAATCACTGCGATCCGCTGCGCGCCTTGCCGGTTGGCGCTGCGCCACGCGTCAAATTGCGCGACAAAGCGATCCATTGGGCGCACTTCGCACAGGCGCGGATCATCGCCGAGAGTTTCGCGCGCGCGGCCCACCCCGCCTGCATCAATCGAGGCCCAGCCGAACGCGACCTCTTGGCCCCCTTCGAGGCGCACAAACCGCGCATCAGGATTAAGGCCCACGCAGCGGCCCAACACCAAATCCACCCCGGCACGCGCGCACAGGGCGGCCAGATCAACGCGGCCATCTGCTGCATCATGAGCGCCCGCAAGCCAGCCCGGAACCATGCCCGAATAGGTCAGAAAGGGCTGCGGGGTCACAAGGCAGGCGCGCACGCTTTCAGGCGGGCCATGGCACACCCAATCGGCCAGCACCGCGATGTTGGCATGTCCGCCGCCCACCAGTATGACATCAAAACGGCGCATGGTTCCTCAAGCAATTCCTCAACACCTGCCGGAAGCGGCGAGCTGCGCCCATAAAACATTATTTCATCAAAGGCGCCATTTGTGCCCTGCGGTTCATGTGGCTGAAAGGTTCAAAAAGTATCGGGGCGCCCGGCCTATGCCAGCCCGCCTATGTCGGCTAGGCAAGGCAACCTGATGAACGCGAAAGGCAGCTTGAAGCAAGCGCATGATGCCGCCATCAAGCGCTCGGTCGATGTGCCGAAAGTGTGGAACATTAAAGGGCCAAGCCTTGGAACTGTCTTGCAAGTTTCTCATTATGGATGAAACGAGGCAGGGCTTAAGCCTGCCCGCTTCCGGGATGGGACAGGTCGACGCGCTCAATGACAGCGCTCCGCAGCTGCGGATTGAACGGGAACACGCCTATGCCGGTTAGAAAGCCAACCTATGGCGAAAGTCTATCCCTTTCAAAATTCTTCCGTATTTTCTTTGAGATACTCAAGCCGGAAGGCAATTTCTACTGGATTGCGATTGTCTATGGCGTGGGCATCAGCGTGCTAGCGCTCGCCACGCCGATCTCGGTGCAACTGCTGATCAGCACGATTGCAAATACCGCAATGCCGGCGCCTTTGGTGATGCTCTCGCTCACTTTGTTCGGCCTGTTGCTGCTATCTTCGCTGCTCTATGCCTTGCGCATCCATCTTATGGAGTTGTTTGCGCGGCGATTTTACGCACGGCTGGTCAGCGAAATCTCGCTGATTGCGATTTATGCACAAAACCCGTTTTTCACCGACAACACCCGCGCTGCGCTTTTCAACCGCTATTTCGATGTGATGGTGGTGATGTCGCGGATGCCTATACTGATCCTCGACGGCTATTCGATTTTGCTCGGCATCGGGGTCGGCTTTGTGCTGGTCTCGCTTTATCACCCGCTATTCCTGATCTTCACACTGGTGATGGTGGCGCTGATCGCGTTGGTCTGGTTCATCTGGGGGCCAAGCGCTGTGCGCGCGTCGATTGACGTCAGCCACGCCAAGCACGCAACGGCTGCATGGCTTGAGCAGGTTGGCGAATCCAACGGCTTTTTCAAATCGCAGCGCCGGATTGACTACGCGATCGAGCAAACCGACAAATTCACCCACGGCTACCTCAATGCGCGCAAGCGCTATTTCCGGCTGCATTTTTCGCAGTCGCTCTCATTCCTGTTCATGTACGCAGCCGCCAGTGCGGTGCTGCTGGGTCTGGGCGGCTGGCTGGTGATCAATTTCGAACTGACGTTGGGTCAGTTGGTGGCTGCCGAACTGGTGCTGTCTGCGGCGTTTTTCGGCGTGGCGATGCTGGGCAGCTACCTGACCTATTTCTATGACCTGTGTGCCGCAGTTGAAGAAGTTTCGCTGTTCTTCGATGTGGAGCAGGAGAACCCGCGCGGCGATGATCCGATCGTGGGGAGCGATCACACGCTCACCTTCAAGGACGCAGGTGGCCAGGCACGCTTTGAAAAGGCCAATTTCAATTTCTCGCTTCCGACTGGCTCGATCACCATGGCCGCAACCAGCCAGCATGGCTTGCAACGCCTCTTCACCAACATCCTCAAGCTTTATGAACTGCCTGCCAATGGCTACACCACGCTGGGTGGGGTCGATTTGAAAGAGATCGAAACCCATCACCTGCGCCGATCGGTCTATGTGCTTGACCGGCCCAGCTTTGTGCCGATGACCGTGCGCGAATATCTCGGGCTTGCCTGTGACAAGGGCGATAGCTGGCGGATTGTCGAAGCGTTGGAGACAGTCGGCCTTGCCAGCACGATTGCGAGCTTTGAAAAAGGTCTCGACACCAAGATCGCTGCAACTGGCTATCCGCTGTCCACTGCCGAACTGCTTATGCTCAAACTGGCCAGTGCCATTCTTGCCAAGCCCAAGATTCTGGTGCTCACACGCCTATTTGATCTGATCGACGAACGTGATCTCAGCCGCACTTTTGCCGCGCTCAAGGAGCAGTCAAACACCACGGTGATCTATTTCTCCGACCGCGACAATCCGCTGGGCTGTGACCGGTTTCTTCATATGCAGGCCAGCACACAGACTTTCTATGACGATTTCGCCGAATTCCGCCGGGCCAGTCGAACGGTCCGGCCAAGTGGGCCTGATCCGCGCCGCTTGATTGACGGCAGCCCCTCCAGCGGAGAGCAATAATGGCAACGCTTGGCAATGCTCCACCGCGCTTCACGGCGCTTGAATCGGTTCAGATTCCCCGCGTCATGCGCACCATCTTCGTGATGCTGCTGACCGGATTTGTGCTGTCGTTGATCTTTCTGATCTATGTGCCTTGGGTACAGACCACCACCGGACGCGGCGTGGTTACCACCTTAAGCCCCAATGAGCGCGAACAGTCGATCAACGCGCTCGTTACCGGGCGGATTGAGGAATGGTATGTGCGCGATGGGGCCAAAGTGACGAAAGGCGATCCGATTGTCCGGATTGCAGATATCGACCCCCAATTGATCGACCGACTCGAAGCAGAAGTGCGCCAAGTCGAATTGCAACTCGAAGCCTCGCGCAGCGCTTTGGCAACCGCGCAGATTGACGAACGCCGCGCGCGCGAGTTGTTTGAGGCAGGGCTTGCGCCGCGGCGCGACTACGAACAGGCGATGATCCGCATTCAGGATATGCGCGGCAAAGTCGCCAGTGACGAGGCAGCATTGGCCCGCGCCCGGGTCAACCTGTCGCGTCAGGCCGTGCAGATTGTCACCGCCCCGCGCGATGGCTTTATCCAGAAAGTGCAGGCAGGCGACGCAGCGACTTTTGTGCGGGCCGGCGATATGCTGGCAATGTTCGTGCCCGAAAGTTCCGAAAGGGTGGTTGAAGTCTTTATCAACGGCCTTGATGTGGGCCTTGTGCAAGTGGGCGCAAAGGCGCGCATCATGTTTGAAGGCTGGCCAGCAGTGCAGTTCAGCGGGTGGCCGGCCGTGGCTGTTGGCACGTTTGGCGGTGAGGTGATTTCAATCGATCAGGCATCGCAGCCCAATGGCCGGTTTCGCGTGCTGATTCGCGAGGACAAGACCGATCCCAACCCCTGGCCGGAAGAACGCTTTGTCCGCTTTGGCGCCAAGGCGCAGGCATGGGTACTGCTCAACACTGTGCCGGTAGGCTATGAAATCTGGCGTCAGCTCAACAGCTTCCCACCCGAATTGCCGGGCGCTCCGGCGGGTTCGGGGGATCGCTAAAAGCCATGATGCGCTTTGGGGCCTTTTTGTTGCTCTTGTCGCTGGTTGCCCCGGCGGCGCTGGTGCTGCCCGCAGCGCCGGGCGCAGCGCAGGACATTGCGCCAGTGGGCGAGCCGATGGATATTGCCCTGCGGCAAGGCACGCTCTTGCCTCAGCAAGTGCTGCGCTCATCATCGCTGACCTTTCCGGCAATCCTTGAAGCTTTCGAGCGTGAGGCGGCTGCCCGAGGTGATCAATTATCCGCCGATGGTGCGTTTGATCTGATGCTGCGCGGTGAAGTGTTTGATCGCATCACCGGCACTTTCGATGGCGGCTTTGCTTCGACCGAAGCGCGTCAGGCGCTGCGCCCGCTGGGGGCTGAGGTGTTCGCCTCTTATCGGGTGGCGCGTGGGCGGTTTCCCACTTCTGAAAGCGGTTTCAACACCACCGAACTCGGCCAAATGCGGATCGGCGCCATGTTCTCCCTGCTGCGCGACCGGCGGATCGACCAGCGGCGTTTTGCGATCGAGGACACGCGCCTGGCTGCCGGGCAAGCCAGCATCGACGTGCTGCTGGTGCAATTGAATGTCCAGGCCGAAGCCTTGCGGGCCTATTGGCGGTGGGTGGCCGCGGGCGAGGAAGTGCGGGTGTTCGAGGAGTTGCTCGAAATCGCAGAAGCCCGTCAAGTCGGCCTCGCTCGCGGCGTGCGCGAGGGCGCGACGGCGGAAATCGCGCTCACCGAAAATGAACAGAACCTGCTCAGGCGGCGCACGCTGCTGGAAGAGGCGCGGCGGAATTTCGAGACGGCGGCAAATTCGCTGAGCTTTTTCCTGCGCGATTCGTCAGGGCAGATGATTGTCCCGCGGCGTGAACAGATTCCTTCACTTCAGCAAATCGCCCGGCTGCCTACCACGGATGAATTGCTGGCCGCACCGCGCAACGAGGTGCTGGAGCGGCGCCCGGAACTGCGCACCTTGCGGCTGGCAAGCGAACGAGCGGCCAACCGCATCGAATTGCGGCGCAATGATCTCCAGCCCTCGCTCCAAGGCCGAGCCGAAGTGCGCCAATCGTTCGGCGATGGCCCCGTCGGCATGGCCACCTTCGATTCGGCAACCGATACGCTGGTGGGCCTCACCTTCTCGGTTCCGCTGCAACGCCGCGAGGCACGCGGGCGCTTGGCACGGGCCGAGGCGGAACTGCGCGAGCTGGAACTGCGAGAGCGGCGCATTGCCGATCAGATCGAGGTTGAGATCGACAACATTCTGGCAACCCTCAACGCCGCGATCCGGGTCTCCTCGCTCGCGCAGGACGAAGTGCGACAGGCCACCACCATGGTGCAGGCCGAGCGCACACGGTTTCGCCTGGGCGCGGGGGATTTCTTCCTTGTGAACCTGCGTGAAGAAGCCGCCGCGGATGCGCAGGTGCGTGCGATCCGCGCGGAACTTTCGGGCAGACTGGCTGCAGCCAATTACAACGCAGCGACGATCAACCTGCCCGAACTCGGCCTTGAATAAGGCCCAATTCTAGCGGTTTTGGCGTCCTTCAATCAGGCGATCGACCAGCGAAGGATCCGCCAGGGTTGAGGTATCCCCCAAGGCGCCGAAATCATTCTCGGCAATCTTGCGCAGGATGCGACGCATGATCTTGCCTGAACGGGTCTTGGGCAAGCCATCGGTGAACTGCAGGCAATCGGGCGTTGCAATCGGACCGATTTCCTTCCTTACATGGGTTTTGAGCTCAGTATGGAGCGCCTCTGTGCTCTCCTCACCCGCGTTGAGCGTGACATAACAATAGATGCCCTGTCCTTTCAGATCGTGCGGATAGCCCACCACCGCGGCCTCTGCCACCTTGGGGTGGGAAACCAGCGCGCTTTCCACTTCGGCCGTGCCCATGCGGTGGCCCGAGACATTGATGACATCATCAACCCGGCCGGTGATCCAATAATATCCATCCTCATCGCGTTTGCAGCCATCGCCGGTGAAATATTTGCCAGCGTAAGTGCTGAAATAGGTCTGCACAAAACGTTCATGGTCGCCATAAACGCTGCGCGCTTGCCCCGGCCAGCTATGCGTGATGCACAGATTGCCTTCGGTGGCGCTCCCCGGTTCATGAGCGAGCACCACACCTTCATTGTCAACAAGCTGCGGGCGAATGCCAAAGAACGGGAGGCCAGCGCTGCCTGGCTTCATATCATGCGCGCCGGGCAGCGTGGTGATCATGCAGCCGCCGGTCTCGGTTTGCCACCAGGTGTCAATAATCGGGCAGCGTCCCTCGCCCACGACATCGAAATACCAGCGCCAGGCTTCGGGATTGATCGGCTCACCCACGCTGCCCAGCAAGCGCAGCGAGGCACGGCTGCGGCTGGTCACATGATCATCGCCCTCGCGCATCAGCGCACGGATCGCGGTCGGCGCGGTGTAGAGAATGTTGACCTTGTGCTTGTCGACCACATCCCAGAACCGGCCATGATCGGGATAATTGGGAACGCCTTCGAACACCACGGCGGTCGCGCCGTTTATAAGCGGGCCGTAGACGATATAGCTGTGCCCCGTCACCCAGCCGATATCGGCGGTGCACCAGAACACTTCGCCTGGGCAGTAATCAAAAATGTAGTGAAAGGTCGTCGCCGTCCACACGCCATATCCGCCGGTGCTGTGGAGCACGCCCTTGGGCTTGCCAGTCGAACCCGAGGTGTAGAGGATGAACAGGGGATCTTCAGCGTCCATCACCTCGCAGGGGCAATCCACATCGCTGGCGATATCGTGGAACCAGTGATCGCGCCCCTCAGCCATGGTGACAGCGCCGCCCGTGTGGCGCACCACCAGCACGCCGTCCACCTCAATGCCGTCATGCGCCAAAGCCGCATCAACATTGGCTTTCAAAGGCACGCGCTTGCCACCGCGCAGGCCCTCGTCAGCGGTAATGACAAAGCGGCTGGCGCAATCCTCGATCCTTCCGGCAAGCGCTTCGGGAGAAAAGCCGCCGAAAACCACCGAATGCGCCGCACCCAGCCGGGCGCAGGCGAGCATTGCGGTGACGCCTTCGATAATCATCGGCATATAGAGCGTTACGCGGTCGCCGCGCTTTACACCGAGTGCCTTCAGCGCATTGGCCATAAGGATGACTTCGCGGTGAAGTTCACCATAGGTGAGACTGCGAGAAGGGGTGGCGGGATCATCGGGCTCAAAAACCAGCGCCGTGCGATCCGCCGCCTCGGCCAAGTGACGATCCACGGCGTTATAGCACAGGTTCAGCTGGCCATCAGCAAACCATTCTATGCCAACCGGATCATAGGACCACGATCCGCCCTTGGTCGGCGCGCGCATCCAGTCAAGCCGCTTCGCCTGTTCGAGCCAGAATCCGTCCGGGTCTTCAACCGAGCGCTGATACATCCGCGCGTAATCTTCGGGCAGGCAATGGCTGGCGCGGTCTGCCTGCGGGCGTTGGACAGCGTGGATCATGGCGTTGAGTCTCCCTTCTCTTGGCCGGGCTATAGCGCAGGCTACACCGACCAGGTGCTTAGACAAAGGTCTTATGCTACCGCGTCCCCGCTGGGATCATACGCGCATCACTGTCGAGCGCAGCACAAACAGAAGGGGCGCAGCAGGCCAACACCTGCCGCGCCCCTGCAGCTTTCTTGGGCTCTCGTAGCCGGTTAGAACCGGTAGGACACCCCGGCGCTGAGCACCCATGGGTCAAGCCGGTGATCGGTTTCGAGTGCCAGGGTGTTGCCTGCGAAAAATTGCGCGGTTGTGCCAATGAAATAGCGCTTGGCATCCAGCGAGAGGCCAAGTCCGCTGTCACCCAGTGCAATATCCACGCCCGCCTGCAGCGCAACGCCAAACTCGTTCGACAGGTTTGTGCGAGTAACGCCAATCGCCTGCGCGGTGCTGCCCGGCTTATCCGTCAACCATATGAACAACGCAGGGCCTGCGCCGACATAGGGCTTGATGTCCTTGGCAAGGTCAAAATGATACTTGGCCGTCAGCGTGGCAGGCAAAAGCCGCGCCTCACGCACCAATTGTGCGCCCTGTGGCAGACCAGCAGTTGCCTTGACCTGATGCTGGGTGACCCCGGCAATCGTTTCGATCGAGACATTGTTGGTCACGAAATATTCGATGGCAGCCGTCGGCACGAAGTTGTCGGTTGCGTTCGTCTGGGTGTCGGCCGGCACGCCAACCAAATCAACGTTTACGCGCTTGATCTTGCCATCGGGCAAAACCGCGCTGCCCATGACCTTGACCTGGACGTCTCCGGCACGGTCCTGAGCCATCGCGGGACTGGCCGCCACGGCCAGCGCCGCACAGCCCAAAGTGATCAATTTATGCATAATTCCTTCCCGTCCAGACAGCAGTGGTCGCGAACTGCAACCCAGGGTGTTTGCTGCCTATGGCGCCGCCGATAGCTTGATGAGATGGCGATGCTCATTGATCCCGATCAAAGACGCAGCCGACATAATGCTCCATCTGGGCACCCATCATGGCAACGCGTCTGTCCCCAACTGCCGATAATGGCATAGCCAAATTCCGGGCATCCTTGCCCGACGATCTGGCACACAGCGCGATCGCCGATGAACTGTGCGCAATCAGCCAGCACAAGCGTCTGATGAAAAGCGAAGCGCTCGTTTGCGATCCCCAAACTGATCGGCTCGTCTACATCGCGGCGGGAGCGGCCAAGCTGGTCGCACAGCCATCAGCAGGCAGCGAGAGCAATGCGATGCAAGTGCTGGCTTTCCATTTCCCGGGCGACATGATCTCAGTGCTGCGCGAGCGCGACAGCGATTTTCGCCTGATTGCGCTGGACCCGTGCGAGCTGTTGGTGTTTTCAACTGACAGATTTCTCGACATTGCCCAAGGCGAGCCAGCGATCCTGCGATGGGTGCTTACTCGCAGTCTGCAAGCGCTCCATCGCAGCCGCACTCGCATGATGCAGATGGGGCACAAATCGGCACGGCAAAGAGTGGCAGATTTCCTGATCTCGATGGCTGAGCACGGCGGCGGGCTGGCGGGCAAATCCTGTCGGCTGATCCTACCGATGAGCCGGCGCGACATTGGTGACAGTCTGGGCCTCACGATCGAGACAGTCAGCCGCCAGTTTACCGAACTGCGCGAGGCTGGCCTGATCAAGACACAAGGCCGTTCTTTGGTCCAATTGCTGGATATGCCCGCTCTGGCCCAAGCTGCGGGCCAACACCGGTGTGCAGGAACCGTCCAGCACATTTGACACAAACTTGATTTAGATCAATTCTAGCCACTCGGGGGCTCGTTAGTTGCGAGCTGACGAAAGGGGACTTTTCATCATGGAATCAGTGGTACGGCGGCTTGGAATGTGGGGCGCAGTCCTCCTTCTGGCCATCATCGCGCTTGCTTTGGCGCAGGATACGGCCTTTGCCGTGCACATGGGCCTGATCGCCTTTGTGGCGGCGCTTCTGGCAGTGCTGACAATGGTGCGGTTTGATCCGCTCGCACGCGCGCAAAGCATCTTCAAGATGCCGCCGGGGCCAAGCCGCTATGATGATGATGTGATCCGCTGGGGCGTGATCGCGACCATGTTCTGGGGGCTTGCGGGCCTACTCGTCGGCGTGATTATCGCCACCCAGCTCGTGTTCCCGCAATTGAATTTCGAACCCTGGTTCAATTTTGGCCGGGTGCGCCCGCTGCACACCAGCGCGGTGATTTTTGCGTTCGGCGGCAATGCCCTGATCGCAACCAGTTTCTATGTGGTGCAGCGCACCTGCCGCACGACGCTGGCTTTCCCCGGCATGGCGCGGTTTGTGTTCTGGGGCTATCAGCTGTTCATCGTGCTCGCCGCCACCGGCTACCTGATGGGCGTCACCCAATCCAAGGAATATGCCGAGCCCGAATGGTATGTCGATCTGTGGCTTACCATCGTGTGGCTGGCCTATCTGGCGGTGTTCGTCGGCACGATTTTGCGCCGCCATGAACCGCATATCTATGTGGCCAACTGGTTCTTCCTCGCTTTCATCATCACAGTGGCGATGCTCCATGTGGTGAACAATCTTGCCATTCCGGTGAGCATTTTCGGATCGCGCAGCTACAGCGCCTTTGCCGGCGTTCAAGATGCGATGACCCAGTGGTGGTATGGCCACAACGCGGTGGGTTTCTTCCTCACCGCAGGCTTCCTCGCGATGATGTATTACTTCGTGCCGAAGCAAGCGGGGCGCCCAGTCTATTCCTATCGCCTGTCGATCATCCACTTCTGGTCGCTGATCTTCCTCTATATCTGGGCCGGGCCCCACCACCTCCATTACACCGCCCTGCCCGACTGGGCGCAGACGCTGGGCATGGTGTTCTCAATCATGCTGTGGATGCCTTCGTGGGGCGGAATGATCAACGGTCTGATGACGCTCAATGGCGCATGGGACAAGATCCGCACCGATCCGATCATCCGCATGATGGTGCTGGCGCTCGCCTTCTACGGGATGAGCACGTTTGAAGGCCCCGTCCTGTCGATCAAGGCAGTGAACTCGCTGTCGCACTACACCGACTGGACCATCGGCCACGTCCATTCCGGCGCGCTGGGGTGGAACGGCATGATTACCTTTGCCTGCCTTTATTTCCTGATCCCGCGCCTGTGGCAGCGTGAGCGGATGTACTCGCTTCGTATGATCAACTGGCACTTCTGGCTCGCGACCGCTGGCATTGTTTTCTACGCCGCCAGCATGTGGGTCGCCGGGATCACGCAGGGCCTGATGTGGCGCGAATATGGCTCGGACGGATACCTCGTGAACAGCTTCATCGACACCGTGGTGGCGCTGGAGAAGATGTATGCGCTGCGAGCCTTTGGCGGGCTGCTCTACCTCTCGGGCGCGGTCATCATGTCCTACAATATGTGGATGACGATTGCCGGCAAGCTGCGCGACGAAGCCCCGCTGGGCGACACGCCGCACGATGAGGCTGCCGACCGCCCGATTGTCGCACAGCCCCAAGCTCAACCCGCCGAATAAGCGCAGCAAGGAAGGAACTGACCCATGAGCAATGCTGCACCCCCAAGCGACGTTTTTGATGGCCACAAGCGTCTCGAGAAAAACGTCACCCTGCTTGCCGCTGCCACTTTGGTGACAGTAGCCATCGGCGGGATTGTCGAAATCGCGCCGCTGTTCTGGCTCGATAACACCATCGAGAAGGTGGAAGGGATGCGTCCCTATACCCCCTTGGAACAGGCGGGCCGCGATATCTACATCCGCGAGGGCTGCTACACCTGCCACAGCCAGATGATCCGCCCCTTCCGGGACGAGGTTGAACGCTATGGCCATTACAGCTTGGCCGCGGAATCGATGTATGATCACCCCTTCCAGTGGGGATCAAAACGCACCGGGCCGGACTTGGCGCGCGTGGGCGGGCGCTATTCGGATGAATGGCACGTCCAGCACCTGAAAGCGCCGCGCTCGGTCGTGCCGGAAAGCATTATGCCCAGCTATGCTTTCCTTGCCGAAACGCCGCTCAAAGTGCCCAATCCTTCGGCCACGCTGACGGCCTTGCGGCGGGTCGGCGTGCCCTACAGCGATGTCGATATCGAGATGGCCGAGAAAGATCTGATGGCACAGGCCAATCCCGATCTTGATCCCGGCGATCTCGCGGAGCGTTACCCCAAAGCGCAGATCCGCGATTACGATGGCAATCCGCGCCGCGTCACCGAAATGGATGCGCTGGTGGCCTATCTCCAGATGCTTGGCACGCTGGTCGATGTGAACAGCGCGGCAGCGCAGGAACAACTCGCCAAGGAGAAGGGCCGGTGAGCTTTTATGAAACCCTGCGCCATTTTGCCGACTCTTACTGGCTGGCGCTGATCTTCGGCCTCTATCTGACGCTGTGCCTGTGGCATTTCCGCCCGGGCGCACGCCGCCATGTGGACGCTGCCAAGCACTCGATTTTCAAGGATGACGATGATGGCGAATAAGCGGATCGACGAGCCGACCGGCACCGAAACCGTCGGCCATGAATGGGACGGTATCGAGGAATTGAACACGCCCTTGCCGCGCTGGTGGCTGTGGACGTTCTATGCAACGATTGCGGTGGCGGCCGTCTATGTGGTGCTCTATCCGGCATGGCCGCTCATCAGCAATGCGACGTCCGGCACGCTGGGCTGGACGAGCCGCGGGCAACTGGCCAAGGAAATGAGCGCAGCTGACATGGCGCGGCAAAGCGTGCGGCAGCAGATCGCCGTGACCGATATCGAACAATTGCCGCGCTCGTCCGAATTGTGGGCCGCTGCCATCAATGGCGGCGCGGCGGCGTTCAAGGTCAATTGCGTGCAATGCCACGGCGCAGGCGCTGCTGGATCGGAAGGCTTCCCCAACCTCAATGACAATGATTGGCAATGGGGCGGCACGCTCACCGATATTCAATACACCATCACCCACGGCATCCGCTGGGAAGCCGACAGCAACACCCGCATCAGCTTTATGCCGGCCTTTGGCGATGTGCTGAGCAGCGGCGAACTTGACGCGGTGACCGCGCACGTTCTGTCGCTGAGCGGCCAAGGCAAGGGCAACGCCAAGGGGGCAAGCGTCTTTGCCGATAACTGCGCCGCTTGCCACGGTGGGGCAGGTCAAGGCGATCAGACCCAGGGCGCACCGGCGCTGAATGATGCAATCTGGCTGTTCGGCGGAAGCCCGGCGCAGGTGCGCAGCCAGATTGCCAACCCTCGCCATGGGGTAATGCCATCCTGGGGTGACAGGCTTGATCCTGTCACGATCAAAATGCTCGCAGCCTATGTCCACTCGCGCGGCGGCGGGGTAACGCCCGCAGGCGATCCCGAAGCCGCCGCAGAGGAAATGCAGCAAGCGAGCAAGGCTCCTGCCAAGGCCGCCAATGATGGCTGACACGGGGCATCCCGATCAGACAAATACGTCTCGCGATTGGGCAGGGGCGCTGGGAGAAAACCCTGCGCCTCAGCCTGCGCCGGCAGGCGGGCCTCCCCCGCCCCAGCGCCCGATCAAGCTTTATGAAGCGCGCAAGGCGGTTCATAACAAGCGTATCGACGGCCCGTTCCGCCGCTTCAAATGGCTGGTGATGCTGGTCACGCTGACGATCTATTACGCAACCCCTTGGATTCGCTGGGATCGCGGGCCGTTCGCGCCCGATCAGGCGGTGCTGATCGATCTTGAACATCGCCGTTTCTATATGTTCGATATCGAAATCTGGCCGCACGAGTTTTATTTCGTGGCAGGCTTGCTCATCATGGCGGGCATTGGCCTGTTTCTGGTGACGAGCGCCGTGGGCCGCGCGTGGTGCGGCTATGCCTGCCCGCAGACGGTGTGGACTGATCTGTTCCAGCACGTTGATCGCTTTATCGATGGCGATCGCAACGCAAGAATGCGTCTTGATAAAGCGCCGTGGACAGCATCCAAGATCGCGCGGCGCGGGGTTAAGTGGACGATCTATCTTGCGATCAGCATGGCAACCGGCGGCGCGTGGATCCTCTATTTCGCCGATGCGCCCACACTGTTCCGCGAATTCTTCACCGGCGAGGCCGCTTTCGTCGCCTATGCAACCGTGGGTATCCTTACCTTCACGACCTTCTGGCTCGGCGGTTTCATGCGCGAACAGGTGTGCATCTACATGTGCCCCTGGCCGCGCATTCAGGCAGCGATGCTCGATGAAAATTCGCTGATCGTCACTTACAAGGACTGGCGGGGCGAACCGCGCGGCAGTGTCAAGAAAGCCGAAAAAGCCCCCGACAAATTCGGGGACTGCGTGGATTGCAATATGTGCGTGGCGGTCTGCCCGACCGGCATCGACATCCGCGAAGGCCAGCAGATCGGCTGCATCACCTGCGGGCTGTGCATTGATGCCTGCGACAAGGTGATGAAAGACGTTGGCCGCCCGCGCGGGCTGATCGATTACGCAACGCTCAACCAATGCGAAGCCGAAGCCGCTGGCGCGCCGGCACAGCCTGCGTGGAAAGCTCTGCTCAGGGTTCGCACGTTCCTTTATCTCGGCGTGTGGAGCGCGATTGGCGCTGCGCTGCTGTTTGCGCTTGGCACACGCACCCACACCGAACTCACCGTCTCGCCCGATCGCAATCCGCCTTTCATGCTGATGAAGGATGGCGCGGTGCGCAACGCCTATACCTTGCGCCTCAGGAATATGCAGGCGCGCCCGCGCGATATGGAAGTGGCGCTGGTCGGCCTTCCCGAAGGCGCGGTAATGTGGACCGACGCGGTCAATATGGACGCCGCTGCGCCTCAGCAGGTAATCTCCGTCCCTGCCAACGAAACCCGCATCATCCGCGCCTATGTCACGATCCCGGCAGGCACATACGCGGACAGCTTCACCTTCCGCCTCACCTCACTGGCAGAGGACGCAGAGGTGGATCTTGCCCCTGCCAATTTCGCCCACCCTAAGGATCAATAATGAGCAGCGAGCACCCCTCGAAGGGCAAATTCACCGGACGCCACATGGCCATCATCATGGTTGCAGGCTTTGGCATTGTGATCGCGGTGAATGCCACCATGGCGGCCTATGCCGTGCGCGGCTTTCACGGGGTGGTGGTGGAAAACTCCTATGTCGCGAGCCAAAAGTTCAACGGCTGGCTGGAGGAGGCAGAGCAGGCCCGCGCACTGGGCTGGCAGGTCAAGCCCGAGCGCGGCAATGATGGCCATGTGTTGCTGCGCACCGCAGGCGTTCCCGAAGGCACGCGGTTCGAGGCCGCGCTGCGCCGCCCGCTGGGAGAAAAAGCCTTTGCCGATCTCACCTTCCGCCCGCTTGGCGATGGGGTGTGGCGCTCGGACGAGCCGGTTGACGAGGGCCGCTGGCTGATCCGGCTGTCAGCCGATGCAGGCGCGATAACCTGGGCCGAGGAAGGCGAATTCTAGACGATGAACGTGGCCGCCCCCCTTACTGCGCCGGACCAACGCACGCTTGCCGCGACCCGCTTTACTGTGCCGGGGATGCGGTGTGCAGGCTGCATCGCCAAGATCGAGCGCGAACTGCCCAAGACCCCCGGCGTGCATGCCGCGCGCGCCAATTTCTCGGCCAAGCGCGTGGCGATTGAACATGATGCAGGGCTGGATGAAGCGGTGCTCGAACGCGCCCTGCTCGCGCTCGGCTTTGAAGCGCAGCGCGTGGCCGACAATCCGCTCGGCACTGACGCGAAAGAGCGCAAGCAACTCACCCGCGCTCTCGGGGTGGCTGGCTTTGGCATGATGAATGTCATGCTGCTCTCGGTCAGCATCTGGTCGGGCGCGGATGGCGCGACCAAGCAGCTGTTTCACTGGCTTTCCGCGCTCATTGCCCTGCCGGTGATCGCCTATTCGGGCCGCCCGTTCTTTGCCAGCGCTTGGATGGCGCTCTCGCACCGGCGCACCAATATGGACGTGCCGATCTCGATTGGGGTGATCCTGGCAACCGCCTTGAGCATCTATGAAACGCTCACCGGAGGCGAACACGCCTATTTCGAAAGCGCAGTGATGCTGCTGTTTTTCCTGCTCGCAGGCCGCGCGCTCGATGCCGAAATGCGCACGCGCACGCGCGCCGGGATCGGCGCATTGCTGGGCCGGATGGGTAAGAGCGCCAGCGTGATTGCCCCCGATGGTTCAACGCGCCGCGTCGCCGCCGAGGCGCTTGAACCCGGTATGCTGGTGCTCCTCGCAGCTGGCGAGGCGCTGGCCGCCGATGGCGTGGTGGAACAGGGTGCGAGCACGCTTGATAACGCCATGTTGACCGGCGAAAGCTTGCCCGAGCCGGTCTCGGTGGGAAGCGAAGTGCACGCCGGCGCCATCAATCTGGGCGCACCGATCCAAGTGCGCCTAACCCGTGTGGCCGAGGACACAGCCTTGGCTGAAATCGCCCGGTTGATGGACGAGGCAGGCCAGTCGCGCAGCCACTATGTGCGCATCGCTGACCGCGCCAGCCGCGCCTATGCGCCGGTGGTCCACACATTGGCGGCACTGGCATTCGTGGGCTGGATGATCGCAGGCGCAGGCGTGCACCAATCGCTGGTGATCGCGATTGCGGTGCTGATCATCACCTGTCCGTGCGCAATGGGCCTGGCAGTGCCTTCTGCCCAAGTGGTGGCCTCGGGCGCGCTGCTCAAACGCGGGCTGCTGGTGAAAGACGGCAGCGCGCTGGAACGGCTTGCCGAATGCGACATGGCGCTGTTCGACAAGACCGGCACACTGACCCTGGGCGAACCGCGCCCGGATATTGCGGCGCTGGATGCAGAAGCGCGTAGCGTCGCGCTGGGATTGGCGCAGGCGAGCCGTCATCCCTTGAGCAAGGGGCTTGCCGCCAGCCTGCTGCGGGAAGGTGTGGAGCCTGCACCCATCGCCAACATCCACGAGGCAAGCGGCGACGGCCTGAGCGGCGAGTGGCAGGGCCTGTTGGTCGCGCTTGAGCGGCCCGACAGCGCCACCAGCGCGCTGGCCACGCGCCTTGTTATTGGCGAGCACAGCCAGATTATCACCTTTGCCGATCCGCTGCGCAGCGATGCGGCCGAGACGATCACGGCGCTCGGCCAATGGAATATCAGCGCGCAGATCCTCTCGGGTGACCGCGCTGCGCCGGTTGCCGAGGTGGCAGCCGAACTTGGCCTTGAAGCCACCGCCGAGGCCAGCCCGCAGGCCAAACTCGCGGCGCTCGAAGCCCTTAGCGCGCAAGGCCATCGCCCGCTCATGGTCGGCGACGGCCTCAATGATGGCCCGGCACTCGCCGCCGCCCATGCCTCGATTGCGCCGGGCACGGCTTCGGACGCCAGCCAGCAGGCCGCCGACGCAGTGTTCATCGGCGAAAAGCTCATGCCCGTCGCCCTCGCCATCCGGGTGGCGCGGCGCACCATGCAGATCGTGCGGCAGAATTTCGGCTTCTCGATTGTCTATAATGTGCTTGCCGTGCCGCTTGCGCTGTTCAGCTATGTCACGCCGCTGATTGCCGCGATTGCCATGTCGCTAAGCTCGCTGGTGGTGGTCGCCAATTCTCTGCGCCTCGCCAGCAGCGCGAAGGAGCCGCGCGGGTGACAGGCCTTGCCTTCCTCATCCCCATCGCGCTCGGCATGGGCGCCTTGGGCCTTGCCGCCTTCATGTGGTCGATGAAAGCAGGCCAGTACGAGGATATGGACGGGGCTGCCAACCGCATCCTCATCGATGAGGAGGACGAGGCGTGAGCATCTCCCCCGCCTTTGCGCTCGCTGCCCTTATCCCGGTGCTGATCGGGCCTTTGCCGCAGGAAAGCGCCGCCCTCACCGCCAAGCTGTGCGGCGGCGGCGAAATCACGATCCCGCTGGGGCAAGACACCCCCAGCGAGCGCGAGTGCCACCCCAAGGCCTGCCATGCCGGAACCTGCCGCGAGAAAGCAAAGCGCGGCAATTGATCCAGCGCAAAGACGCACGCGCGCCGGGGCTGTCTAACAGCCCTCATGTGGACCTATCACCCCGATCTCCTCGAGCGCGCCGTGCCGCGCTACACCAGCTATCCCACCGCGGCCGATTTCGGCCCGCTTGAAAAAGGCGCCATTGAGCGCGCGATTGCCGGGGCAGCAGGCGATGTCTCGCTCTATCTCCACATCCCCTTCTGCGAGATGATCTGCTATTATTGCGGCTGCAACACCGGGGCGGCGGGCAAGCGCACGCGGGTGGAAACTTACCTTACCGCGCTCCATCAGGAACTTGCGACTGTCGCCAGCCTGCTACCCGCAGGCGCGCGGGTGCGGCGCATTGCTTTTGGCGGGGGCAGCCCCAATGCGATCCTGCCTGCCGAATTCCTTACTCTTGTCGATGCGCTCCACGCCCACTTCCCGCTCTACGCGCCCGAATGGTCGATTGAACTTGATCCGCGCAGCATGAACCCCGCATGGGGCCGCGCGATTGGCGAGGCGGGCATCACGCGCGCCAGCATGGGGGTGCAGACCTTCGCGCCCCATTGCCAGAAGGCCATCGGGCGCGAGCAAAGCCCGATCCTGATCAGCCGCAGCGTGGAATGGCTGCGCGCGGCTGGCGTTACCTCGCTCAATTTCGATCTGATGTATGGCCTGCCCCATCAGGATGCCGCCGATCTGGAAGACACGCTCGAACATACCCGCTTGATGGGCGCAGACCGCATTGCGCTGTTCGGCTATGCCCATGTGCCCCACATGGTGCCGCGCCAGAAAATGATACCTCAAGAAGCGCTTGCGGGCGCTGCGGAACGCTTTGCCATGGCCGCTCAAGGCTATGCCTATCTCACCGCCCATGGCTACCGCCCGATCGGCTTTGATCACTTTGCCCTACCCCATGATCCCATGGCCGAAGCCGCGCGCACCGGCACCTTGCGGCGCAATTTCCAGGGCTTCACCGATGATCGGGCCGATGTGCTGATCGGCATGGGTTCGACCGCAATCAGCGGTTTTCCGGGGCTCATCGCGCAGAATGAAAAGAACAATGGCCGCTATCGGACGCTGTCCTCGCAAGGGCGCTTATCAGCCACGCATGGCATCATCCGAAACCGCGAGGACCAGTTGCGCGGTAGTGTGATCGAACATCTCCTGTGCCAAGGCCACGCGGCCATCGCACCGTGCCTGTTGGGCGAGGTGCGCGCAGGCCTTGGCCCCTTCCTCGAACGTGATCTGGTGCGGATCGCGGGCAATGACCTTGCGATCACGCCTGAAGGCCTACCCTATGCCCGCGTCATTGCCAGCCTGTTCGACGCCTATCGCAAGATCACCCAGCGCAGCTTCAGTTCGGCTATCTGAGCATCGACCTTGCAATTCGGCACTTTGCCGCAAAACGACAAGCCGTGCTGCCATTGGACTGATACGCTCCTTGTAGGGGGAGAATCATCATAGCAGTTACCGACCACGTCGACCTCAATGGCTTCATGGAGGGCGTGAAAAAACGCAACCCTCACCAGCCCGAATTTGTTCAGGCGGTGCAGGAGGTTGCAGAGGACATCTTCGACTTTATCGAGGACAAGGAACAATATCACGAACAGCAGATCCTGCGCCGCATGGCCGAACCGGATCGCGTCGTGAGCTTTCGCGTGTGCTGGGAAGATGACAACGGCAATATCCGGGTCCAGCGTGGCTGGCGCGTGCAGAACAACAACGCGATCGGCCCTTACAAGGGCGGCATCCGCTTTCACCCGTCAGTCAATGAAAGCGTGCTCAAATTCCTTGCCTTTGAACAAACCTTCAAGAACGCGCTCACCGGCCTTCCCATGGGCGGCGGCAAGGGGGGATCGAATTTCAACCCCAAGGGCAAGAGCGTGCGCGAAATCATGCGCTTTTGCCAATCCTTCATGACCGAGCTTTACCGCCATATCGGCGCGGATGTGGACGTGCCCGCCGGCGATATTGGCGTGGGCGGGCGCGAAATCGGCTTTATGTTCGGGCAGTACAAGCGCATCACCAACAACTTTACCGGCGTGCTCACCGGCAAGGGCCTCGAATGGGGCGGCAGCCTCATCCGCACCGAGGCGACCGGCTATGGCGCGGTCTATTTCCTTGAAAACATGATGAAGCATCAGGGCCGCAGCCTTGATGGCTTGACAGCGGTGATTTCGGGCAGCGGCAATGTGGCAACCCATGCCGCCGAAAAGATCGTCCAGCTTGGCGGCACGGTGCTGACCCTGTCCGATTCCGGCGGCTTCATCCATGATCCGGATGGCATCGATCAGGAAAAGATCGATTGGGTAAAGACCCACAAGACCTATCGCCGCGGGCGGATCGAGGATTATGTCGCCGAATTTCCCAGCGCCACCTTCCATGCTGAGAAAACCCCATGGGGCGTGGCGTGTGATGTCGCCCTGCCCTGCGCAACGCAGAACGAACTCTTGGGCGAGGATGCGAAAAAGCTGATCGCAAATGGCTGTATTGCGGTTTCCGAAGGGGCGAATATGCCGTGTGATCTCGATGCGGTGCACACCTTCAAGGATGCGCGCCTGCTCTATGCGCCGGGCAAGGCATCGAATGCAGGCGGGGTTGCCGTATCAGGCCTTGAAATGAGCCAGAACTCGCTGCGCAAAAGCTGGAGCGAGGATGAACTCCAGCAGATGCTCAAAGACATCATGTCGGGCATCCATGATCGCTGCCTCACCTATGGTGACAAGGGAGCCAAAGAAGGGGGCTATGTTGATTATGTGAAGGGGGCGAATATCGCAGGCTTCAAGAAAGTGGCCGATGCGATGCTGGCTTTCGGCGTGGTGTGAGCCTCGGGCAGGACGGATAGCAAGGTTCAATGCCGTGAACTTATGCGCCCTCGTCTCGCTGCCCGGCCACTAATGATAGCAACAGGATATTGTGGCCGGGCGGGTTCAAAGAACTGGGAGGCGGGGTGGGAGCAACGCCGCTTATCTGACGCCCGGTGCATCGGCTGGCGTGACCGCAATCCGACCTTGCGCCGGATGCAGGAGAGCCTTGGATGCATAGCGAAGCCTTGAAATGGCGAAAACTTCGTGACGGGCAAGCGCAGACCTGCGCTTGTTCTATCAGCGGCGCCGTTCACGAAAGAGCATGCGCAGTTCGAGCAGATTGGCGACCCTTAAGGCAAATTCGAACACATCGAACGGCTTGGTGACAATATCGCGTGCCCCCAGAGCGAGCGCCCGGCGCTTCGCTTCCAGAGAGGTATCGGCCGTCAGCACCATAATCGGCACCAGATCATCGCGCCCTGCCAGACGTTCCAGCCGGTCGAGCAGAGCATAGCCGTCAAGATCGGGCACCATCAGATCAAGCAACACAAGATCAGGCTGGAACGCAAGATAGCGCTCCACCGCCTGCGCGGGATCAAGCAATGTTTCAATCTCGCTGTAGCCATCTCGTTCAAGGACTGCGCAAACCAGCGCGAGGTTGGCGGGCTCATCATCGATCACCAGCAGTCGCATGGCCGACAAGTCGCGCTCGGCCATCATGTCGCACAATCCGCCAAGGCGCGTTGCAAATGCTCGGTAAGCCGCGCCAGATCGCCGGGCTCACCGCCCACCGCCGGGCGCAGCGACAGACGCACATCCAGTCCCGGCAGATCATCAGCCAGCAGCAGATAGCGTTCCGCCTCGCGGGTGTTGAACACATCGCCTTGCGTCAGTCGTTGCAAGGTGCGCTCCACCAGCCTTTCGGAAGGCCCGGCATTGCCGCGAACGCGCAGCGCGGTGATGCGGCCAAACACCACCTGAAATTGCGGCAGCCCGCCCGCAAGGCTCTGTTCGGGGATTTCGACTGTCGCCAGATAGCCAGCACGCCGCAGAATGACATTGGCCCGCGCGCGGATATCGCACAGCGCAGCCACCGGCACCTCGCGTCCCAGATAGCTGGCAAATGCTTCATCAAGCGACAGCCCCGGCACGCGCTCAAGCCCGGCAAACTGCGCGCCCTGCAAGGTGAATTTGAAATCGGCAAATTGCGGCTGATCGAGCGCACAGGGCGCGCGTTCAAGATCGCCGTCAATCGTCAAAGTGGTGCTGCGCTGCTCGGTGCGGGCAACAGGCGGAATGAGATCGCTGCGATTAAGCGGCACATTTGCCGCAGGCGGAGCCGCAGAACCGGGAGGCGCGGGGGGAGGCTGGGTCTGCGCGGCAAGCGGAGCTGCCAGTCCGACCCCCAGCAGCAAGGCGCCTGTGTTAGCGGCCCACGACCTAAGCCTGAGCTGGCTTTTCAAACCGGTCATGCCGCCTGAAAAGTCATGCTCCGTGGCCCTGCCGATTGCATCAATCGCCCGGCCCCGCTGTCCAACCTGCAACAATCCCGCTCCTCCCCTGTGGAGCACAGCCACAGGACACAGGCGACATACGCCTGCTCCCTGCCTTGGGCAGTCCCCCCTTATTCTGCGCTGCTGGCCGATGTCGGCGCATCGGACGACCCCTTGAGCATGGCCGCAAGACTACGCACATAAGACGCAAACATAAGCGCGCAGCCCGCAAAATCGCAAGCTGCGAGCAAAGTTGTCGCATTTGCACAAAGGTGGCGGTTAACGCCCCGCAGAAAAGTGGCTAAAGGTTAGATGCCCAGCTCCAGCATGACCTTGGAGGAGGCCGCCATAAGCGCGCCAGCGGGCACGGCGAGTCGCGCGGGGCGATCGGCCGAAGGGAACGCCTGGCCAAGCAGATCAAGCGCATCAACAAAGGCCTGATGGAGTGCCGGATCGCTCGCCTTGATCGCACCGCTAGAAGCGGCAAAGCGCGTCTTGGCGACGCGGGCAAAGCCATAGCCATCAAGATAGGGCTCGTAATCCTCGCCGCGCGCGGCTTCGCGGTGCATGGCAGCGGCGCGCTCGATTTGATCCGCGATGATCCGCGCAGCCACCATGCTGGTGTTGGCGCTGCTTGGCGGAGCCTTGGCGCCAGCTGCGTTCAAGGAGGCGATGATGGCCTCATAACGCTTGGTGATCTGTGCTGCGTTTTCACCATCGAGCACTGCGCCAGAGGCATCGGTGAGCAGAGCGCTGAAGTCGGCCACGCCCTGCTTGGCGAAGACCGGCGCCATATCAACCAGCACTTCGGACACCGGATGCGCAAACATCTCAGCCGCTTCGGCCTTGCGGCCTGCAGCAAAAGCATCGCGCGCGGCAACCACATGGGCCTCAACCACGGCAAGAGCAACGCCGTAGGCAACCGGATCGCTGGCAGCAGCAGCAGCGTCAATGCCCGCCTCGCCGCCTTCGCCGCCTTCGCCCGCTGTCGCAGCTGGTGAACCCGCGCTGCCATGTCCCGCTTCGTTCTGCTCGCCCGCCTCGCCGCTGCACGAGGCGAGCAAGCCGCCTGCCAACGCGGTTCCAAGGCCAAGCTGGGTCCAGACTTTAAGCGTGCTGCGCATGGGAAAACCTTTGCTGATGAATGCGGCCTACAAGACCGCGTGTGCCGCGTGATGGCGCAAGCTTAGCGCGCTCGCAAGAGGAGGATCGAGCAGCGATTGATTGCGACGGAATCGCAAGGCCGCCCAATCATCGCCGTGGGCCCTGGGCTTGCCAGTCAGGCATACGCGCGATACTGAGACGTTATCTCATTACTTCTTGATGAAAGCTGCCCATGTCCACACTCACCGCGCCCGGCGCCCTTGTCTCCGATGATCCGGCAATCCTTGCCGATATTAGGCGCGAGGAGTGCAATCTGGCGATCTGGGAACGCAAGCTGGCGCAGGATTTTACCCCCCTTGTTGCCGAAGAAGCCGACAATATCCGCTTCGAATGCACAGCAGGCGAATTGGCCGATATGCTTCTTGCCCGGCTTGCTGATCATGGTTTTGCCTCAGCCTCTCTTCACACCGCGCTGGCCGAGGACGCCGCGCTGCTGGGAGAACGGTTTTGTGCGGCGCTTGGGCTTGCGCGCGTGGAAGTGCGGCTGGAGCGCGTGACTGGCGATTCCTGCCGCAAGTTCCATGGCGATTATGTCACGGCACGGCTGATCACCACCTATGTTGGGCCTGGCACGCAATGGCTCGGCGCGCGTGAGGCCGAAGCCCTTGCCAGTGGCACCAATCCGACGCGGATCAATCAAATGGCGACAGGCGATGTCGGGCTGTTCAAAGGCAAGCTGGGAAGCCTGCACCCGGCCATTCACCGGTCCCCACCGATCAGCACCACAGGCGCAGTGCGGCTCTTGCTGGTGCTCAATCCGGTGAGCGCAGGCAGCCTTTGAGCGAGGCGCGCGCGCACCCATTTTCATGAGCCGCCCCATAGTCTATCGGCTGACACATCGCAGGCGCTGTCACCCGATTACAGCGCTGATTCTCGAGGGTCGCAAAAGGGCTAACCAACCATGAAGAAATCACTGCTCGCCGGGGCTTCGGCCCTGTTCGTCTGTTCGGCTCCTGCGCTGATGGCAGAAGAAGGCATGTGGCTGCCGAGCCAGACCGGATCGCTCGCTGCCGATCTCAAGGCCGCCGGGCTTGAGCTTGATCCGGCGGCTTTGGGCAATCTCAATCAGCCCCCGCTCACCGCGATTGCATCGCTTGGCGGCTGTTCAGCCGCTTTCCTCTCGCCGCGAGGGCTGGTGGCAACCAATCACCACTGCGTGGCCGGATCGCTGCAATACAATTCGTCACCGGAAAATGATTATCTCACCGATGGCTTTCTGGCGAAGACATTGGGTGATGAACTGCCTGCCGCGCCCGGAAGCCGTGTCTATGTGATCGAAGACCTGCGCGATGTGACCGCCGCGATGACGAAAGGCGCCGCCAAGCTGTCGGGCCGCGCGCGTTATGATCTTTTGCAAGCCAATCGCACGCGTTTGATCGCCGAATGCGAAGCGCAGGCCAATCGCCGCTGCGACGTGCGCCCCTATTTCGGCGGCCAGCAATATTGGCTCCAGCAACAGCTTGAAATCAAGGATGTGCGCCTCGTCTATGCGCCGGCCGCAGGGGTTGGCAATTTTGGCGGCGAAACGGACAACTGGATGTGGCCGCGCCACACCGGGGATTTTGCGTTCTACCGCGCCTATGTCGCGCCCGATGGTTCGTCCGCCACTTTCTCGAAAGACAATGTGCCGTTCCAGCCCAAGGCCTTCCTGCCGATTGCCAAGGACGGCGTGAAAGATGGCGATTTCATCATGGTCGCAGGCTTTCCGGGAACAACCGATCGCCACCGCACCGCCGAAGAAGCGCGCTTCTACTACGAAGAACTCTACCCCTATCAGCAAAAGATGCTGGCCGATTACAGCGGGCAGATTGGCGCGCTGACCGAAGGCGATAACGCAGCGAAAATCGCCTATGCCGCAACCTTGCAGGGCGTGGACAACTACAAGAAGAAGATCGCCGGCCAGCTCAAGGGCGCAGACGCAATCTCGCTGATTGAACGCAAGGCCGCTGAAGAAGCGGCTTTTCGCAGCTGGATCGCCGCCGACCCTGCGCGCAATCGCAAATATGCAGGCGCGCTCGCTGAATTGGATCGCCTTGTTGCCGCCACCAACGCAGCCGCGCTTGCCGATCAGAAGCGGGCGATGTTGGCGCGCGGCCAGCTTTATGGGGCGGCGCGGATGCTCTATCGCTGGGCGCTCGAACAGGAAAAGCCCGACGCTGATCGCGAGCCCGGCTATCAGGAACGCGACCGCACTTTCATGGTGCAAAGCTTGCAGCGCATCGAACGCCGCTTTGTGCCGACAATCGACAAGGCTTTGTGGGAAGCGGGCATCGCTGAATATCGCAGCCTTGGCGAGGCTGATCGCATCGCCAGCTTTGATGCTGCGATTGCGGACAAGGACATGGCCGCAATCTATGCCGCAACCACGCTTGGCGATACGGCCAAGCGGCTGGAATGGCTCGACAAATCGCCCGCTGATTTCCGTGCCTCGGATGATCCCTTCATCCAGCTTGCCGTTGCAACCAATGATGAAATGATGGCACGCGAGGCCGCTGACAAGGCCCGCAGCGGCGATCTGCAAAAGGCGCGTTCAGCCGTGATGGAAGCACGCCTTGCCTATGCTGAATCGCAAGGCAAACAGCTTTACCCCGATGCCAATGGCTCGCTGCGCTTCACCTATGGCAAGGTGACGGGCAAGGCGGTTGACGGGCAAATCTGGACCCCCTTCACCACCGCAGAAGGTCTGCTGGCCAAGCACACCGGTCGCGGTGAATTCAATGCGCCGCAGACAATGATCGATCTCATCAAGGCCAAGGATTATGGTCGCTACGCCGCGAGCGAACTGGGCACGCTGCCGGTCGATTACCTCTCGACTGTCGACATCACCAACGGCAATTCGGGCTCTTCGACGCTCAATGCACGCGGCGAGTTCGTCGGCCTGGCCTTTGATGGCACAATCGAAGGCGTGGTGTCCGACTGGATGTATGATCCCGCTATCAACCGCACCATCCATGTCGACAGCCGCTTCATGCTGTGGACCATGGAAAAGGTCGACGGCGCGCAGCATCTGCTCGCCGAAATGGGCGTTGCGGCTGAATAATCGCCCGACTGCGGCCAGCGACGCGCGCGGGAAGTGATCCGCTTTCGCGCGCGTCAGGCCCTTTGCAGGGCGCTAACGAGGAATTAACCAAACGGCGATAGGCACGACAGCGTGCCGCTAATAATCCCCCCCACGCGCCCTGCGCTCCTTTCACTCCGCCAGTTTGGACAAGCGGCCAAGCGCTGGTTTTCGCGCACTTCTCGTCCTCGCGCGAGCAGCGCCGATTTAACCGGGCGCGAGTCAAGCGGTGATCTCATCCGCCGAAAACGGCTTAAGGTGACGCTGATTGCAGCGGTGCTCGGATTGATGTCCGCGGCGATAGAACTGCCCTTGCCAGCCGAAGAGTGGCTGCGTGCGGCACGCGCGACTTACGTGCGCTCCAAATTGCCGCCCAAGAACATCGTGCTGATCGCCATCGACGACAAGACGCTCAATGCCATCGGAAAGCCCTATCCCACCCGTAGCAATGATGCCCGGCTGTTCGACACCGTGTTCGCCGCAGGAGCCACGCGGCTAGGCTATGACCGCGCGCACGCAGACCTTGAAGACTCGGTTGATGATGCGCGCTTTGTTGCAGCGCTCAATCGGCACAAGGGCAAGATCTATCTGGGTGTGATGCCCGGTTACCGCTCTCCGGTGCACACCGCCGCAGCGGTGCAACCAAACCCCAAATTTCGCCCCCACACCAACAGGGCGCTGATGGTGGGCCGGGGCGATCCTTTCGGTTTTTCGGTGCGCCTTCCCACCTCGGCTGATTTCGAAGGCACTCACCTGCCGTCGATTTCGGGAATGTTGGCAGGCTATGCCGGTAAAGAGCAATGGTATCGTCCGGATTATGCCTATGATCCCAGAGGCGTGCCGACGCTCAGCTATATTGACGTGCTCGAAGGCCGCTTTGATCCAGCCGATTTTGCCGGAAATGCCGTGGTTATTGGCGTCACTGGCCTGCAGAGCCCCGATTTTTATGTGATGCAGGGGCGCGGCAAGGTGCCGGGCGTCTATTTTCATGTGCTGGGCGCTCACACGCTCAAGCGCGGCTTGCCGCTGGATGTGAAATGGTATCCGGCGGTGCTCGCAGCCCTGCTCGCGCTGGCTGCGCAAATCCTTTCCCGAGCCCGGTCGCGCCGGATCTTGTGGCTGACAGCAGGTGGCCTGTTGCTGGCCCCCATGGTGCTGGAGGAAATCGGAATTCAGGCCGATGTGCTTTCGGGCGCGCTGATGCTGGTGGGGGCCAGCATCGGGTTCCGGCATATTGCGCGCAAATATTACTCGCAGGAAGTCGATGCCTTCACTACCTCAGCCCTGCCGCTCGAAAAACTGCATGGAGAACAGGATGTGTATGTGCTCAAGATCGGCAACCTTGCTGAATTGTCCGAAGACTGGAACGCCACCCAGATGGGCGAATTCATCGCCAACCTGATCGATTTCATCAAAGGCCCCGGCGAAGCGCGCGAAGTGGCGCTGGAAAAGGATGTGCTGATCTGGCTGGCCCCGCGGCTGGCGCGCGGCGTGCTGGAAAAGCATGCCGATGGGCTTGCCATGATGCTCAAGATGGCGATTGCCCATGATGGCTATTCCACCGGCAGTGCGCCGGCGCTGGGGATCGACACCCATTATGACATTGCGCTGGGCCAACGCATCAAGAAAGCCATTCAGGCTGCTGATGAAGCTTCGGCCAAGGGCATTCGCTTTGTCATCAACGATGCCGCCTATATCGAGGCGCGCCAGCACAAGATGGAAATGCTGCGCGTGCTGGAAAAGGGTCTCAAGGAACGCCAAGTCGGCATCTGCTATCAACCCAAGGTTGATCTGGCGAGCGGGCGCATTGTCGGGGCAGAAGCCTTGATCCGCTGGCAGCCGGACGGCGCGCATTTCGTCAATCCGCAAGAACTGGTGCTGACCGCCGAAGCCCACGACATGATTAACGATCTCACGCTGATCGTGATGGACGTGGCGCTGCGCGATGCCCGCCAAGCGCTCAAGGTGGATCGCGACTTCAAGCTGGCGGTCAACATGTCGGCCAAGAGCCTGAGTGACACGGATTTCCTGTTTGACATGATGACGCTGCTCGGCCGCCACCATTTCCCGGGGCGCAATCTGACGCTTGAACTCACCGAAACCGCCAAGCTCGATGATACCGGGATCGCAGCCCAGATCAAGGCGCTGCAACAACGCCATATTTCGCTGTCGATCGATGATTTCGGCACCGGCCAGTCCAACCTTGAATATCTCGAAACCGTGCCGAGCCACGAACTCAAGATCGACAAGCGGTTTGTGCAGGGGCTGGCCACGTCCGAGGAAAGCAAGGCGATCGTGCGCGCCACCATCGAGATTGCCCATTCGCTGGGCAAGGTAGTGGTGGCCGAAGGCGTCGAGGATGCAGCCATCGCGGCTGAACTGCGCGCGATGCACTGCGATATCGGCCAAGGATATCACTTCGCCCGCGCCATCCGAATGGACGAATTGGTTGAGATGATGAGGAAAAAACGCGCCGCGTAACTATTGCTTATGGTTAAAAATGTGTTAAGATCTTTCCACGGCACTTATTCGGTCCGCATGGAGGTTCTTATGTGGGAATTCATCTGGCATTGCTTCGGCGTCCGTTAATCGGATAAAAATTTCATGAAAAGCCCCGGTTTTCCGGGGCTTTTTTGTTTCTGGTCAAATTTCGCAAGACGTCCGGCCAGCCCACAGCGGCACCCGGCCGAGCGGCTGTACGCGATTCGCTTATGGTAAAGAATCGGTTAACGCCGCGCCCTGCCCCAAACCTTGCAAGAGACCGCAAGCACCCCTGTGAAGGCCAAATTTTTCGGTTTTTTTCATCGCCGCGACAAGTTTTTTTCCGCCTTCGCTTGACGCGCCTTCAGCTTGGCTCAACTATGCAACGGTTCGCCGGACGGAGTCGAAACTGCGCTGGTGGATCTGGGATACGGTAGGACTTGCGATTGAATTGGCGGTTCACTGCTGGGTTGCCCCAAGGCCCGTTTGCCGCTGCAACCCGGACACAGATCGCTCGGCAGCCCGCAGCGCCCTTCGCAGGGGCCATGGGTATCACTCGCAAACCCATCCTGACCCTTGAAAAAACAATAAAGATAATGGCGGATTGGGATCTTCGCCTTCATCTCGGCCGACCTCGCATAACGGCCTTGGCTGGTGTGAAATCCTTGTCCCCTGATGGGAGAGGTCTAATGGCGTCGCAGGCCAATATAAAACACCGTCCTGCCAATGAATGGATCGGGTGCCTCACTTACAAGAGCACCGCAACCACCAATCCAACCCCCGCTGATCTGCAAGCAATCGTCAACCAAGCGCGCACCCGCAATCGCCAGATGGGCATCACGGGTATGCTTTTGTTCGAGGATGGCTGTTTTCTCCAGACCCTTGAGGGCCCACCGGCTCAGCTTGATGTTGTCTGGAACGCGATCAAGCGTGACAAGCGTCACTGCAACATCGAAGTTCTAAGCGAGCGCGTCAGCCAGTCGCGGCTGTTCTCTCAGTGGGATCTGTTGCTATATAACGGCCAAGGCAAGGCGTCCGGATCGGCCACTCATGCATCGGCTCCCCCGGCAATTTCGCGCTATGTCCGCAAGATCACCAAGCTTGCGCTGGCAGCCGACAGTGCGGGGCTTGATGGGCTGGTCGGTGGGCTGGTCGAACAGGGCTGGAAGGGCGATGCGATTGTCGGGCTCTTGATCGAACCGGCAGCGCGTGCGCTCGGCGACGCCTGGCTTGCCGATCAGTGCTGCGAGCTTGATCTCACCATCGGTCTGTCAATGCTGCAACTGGCAGGGCAATGGGTGCGCCATGAACCAACCCGCCTCGGCACAGACCCTGCCGCCTACCGCATCCTGCTGGCCACTTCGCCCGGCGAACAGCATATGCTGGGCACCGCGCTGCTGGCCGATCAATTCGTGGCCGCTGGCTGGCAGGTGGAGGTGGCGTTCCCCGCCAGCACCGAAGCGCTGGCCAATCAGATTGCGGCAGAACGCCCCGATGCAATCGACCTTGCCCTGTCGGACGCCCTGCCGCGGCGCCATGCGCTTACCCGCCTCAGCACCGCAATCAGCGTCAGCCGTCGCGCTGCCAGCAATCAGCCAACCATTGTTTCGGTCGGCGGACGCATCTTTGCCGAAGATGCGGTGACCGCCGTGATGGTGGGGGCAGATCACGCGCGCCGTTCGGTGGTGGGCGCAAGCATATCAATAGCCGAACTGGTGCAGCAAAAGCGCAAGTCTTGACCACGACACAGCCTGAGCCAGCGCGGGCACGATGACGCCCGCGCTGTTCAACAATCTGATTGGCGGGCTCGGGCTGTTCCTGCTCGGCATGTGGCTGATGACCGACGGGCTCAAGCTTGCCGCAGGCGAAGCGCTGCAGGCCATCCTTGAACGCTGGACGCGCACCCCGCCGCGCGCCTTTTCTTCCGGATTTCTGATCACCGCGCTGGTGCAATCCTCCAGCGCGACGACGGTCGCAACGATCGGCTTTGTCAATGCCGGGCTGATGAGCCTTGGCCAAGCGATCTGGGTGATCGTGGGGGCCAATGCGGGAACCACCATGACCAGCTGGCTGGTCGCGCTGGTGGGGATCAAGGTCGATATCGGGGCCTTTGCCATGCTGCTGATTGGAGGCGGGATGCTGGGCCGGATTGCGGCAGGAAGCCGCGCGCGGCTGGCAGGCGCAGCGCAGGCAGCGAGCGGCTTTGGCGCGTTCTTTCTTGGCATTGCCGCGCTGCAAAGCGCCTTTGCAGGGCTCACACCCTATATGGCCGAATTGCCGGTTACCAACACCGGCGCCGGTGCGCTGCTTGTGTCGGTGTTCATCGGCTTCATGATGACTGTCCTCACCCAATCATCCAGCGCCGCCATGGCGATCATCCTGACGGCGAGCGCAGCGGGCGGGATTCCCTTGCCGCTGGCCGCTGCCGTGGTGATCGGCACCAATGTGGGCACGACATCCACCGCGGTTCTGGCTGCGATCCATGCAACGCCTGCGGCGCGGCGGGTGGCGGCCGGTCATGTGGTGTTCAACACGCTGGCGGCCGCGGTGGCTCTCATCGCTTTGCCCGCCCTGATTGGGGCGAGCAAGCTCGTGGCCGGGTGGATTGATGCCGATGGCGGCATGGCCACGGTGCTGGCGGTGTTTCACACGCTGTTCAAGGTGATTGGCGCGCTGGCGATGATCCTGATCTATCGCCAGTTGGTGGCGTGGCTTGAAGGCCGCTTTGTCTCGCGCATCGAAGATCTGGGCCGGCCGCGCTATCTGGATGATACGGTGTTGCAAGTGCCTGCCATCGGGATGCGTTCGCTCGCGCTGGAACTGGGCCGCTTGATGCCCGAAGGCTTTGGTGAGGTGCGCCGGATTGTGGCAGCCCCCACCGGACAGGTGACACCCAATCCTGCGGCTGCAAGCGCTTATCTGCGCCTGTCACAGGAAGTGCGGCAATTCATTGCCAAGTTGGGAGCAACCCGCCTGCCTGCTGATATGACACAGGCCCTGCCCTCGCTGATTCGCGCCACTCAGCATCTCGATGAAGCGCTGATCGCCTGCGAGACTCTGGGCGCGCTGCCTGCGCTCGATCCGGGCACGGATCACCCAACGGCGCGCGACTTGCAACGCGCGGCTTGCGAGTGTCTGGATCTCGGCGCGCTGGCGGCGATGGAATTGGATCATCCCGAATTGCTGGAAGAACGCACGCGGCGGCTGGAACTCGCCTATGAGGCGGAAAAGGACCGCTTGCTGGCGGCGGCGGCGAGCGGGAACCTGCCGGTTCTGGTGATGGAAACTTTGCTTGAACGCGCGCAATTGTGGCGGCGCTGTGCCAGCCTTGCCCTGAAAGCCCAGCGGCGGCTGGGCAGCGTTGCCGCGATCAACGATCTGGCCGTGAGCGACTAGCACGTGCCACTCGGCTCTTGCCAAAACCGGGCAAGCGGTTCATTGCGCAGCCCGCAACAGGTGCCCCGCGAGGGGCTCAAAAGGGAACCCGGACATTGATGCTGCGCCAGCGATGGCTCAGCACAAATGAGGCCGGGGCTGTGCCCGCAACTGTAGCCGGGGAGTTTCCGCCCCATCACGCCACTGGCGCCGCTCGCGGGGCTGGGAAGGCAGGGCGGACAATGTCGATCCGGTAAGCCAGGAGACCTGCCTGCTGCGGTCGATCCTTTGTGTGGACGGGTCCATCCACATGATCGGAGCAATGCCTCCGCGTGACGACATGAGCGAAGGTGGGGGTCGGCCTGCAATGCGGGTCTGCGTCATGTCGCGCCGCGAATGCCGGCGCCTGCCTTCTGTGTGTGAAGACAGGAGGTATCTATGACCTTTAAGACCCAATTTACGCGAATTAAGCCCGCTTTGGCTCTCACCACCAGCCTTATGGCGGTGGCTTTGCCTGCCCATCTCGCTGCCGAGGAGGGATTGGATGATGCATCCGATACCCCCCGTGAGATCATCGTCACCGCTGCCAACCGCACCGAGACATCGCTCGACAAGGTCGGTCAGACGATCAGCGTTCTCGACCTTGCCGAGATCGAGCGCCGCCAGACCCAGAATGTCGCGGACATCCTGCGCACTCTGCCGGGCGTTACCATTGCCCGCAATGGCGCGATTGGCGGGGTGACTTCGGTGTTCATCCGCGGCGCGGAAAGCGATCAGACGGTGGCGCTGATCGACGGGGTGAAATTGAACGACCCTTCGAGCGTCGGGGGCGGATTTAACTTCGGCAACCTCATGACGGGCAACATCGAACGCATCGAAGTGCTGCGCGGGTCGCAATCGGTGCTGTGGGGCAGCCAAGCCATCGCGGGCGTTGTTAACATGGTGACGCGCCGCCCGACGGAGGAATTGCAGGTTAACGCACGCGGCGAATATGGCTTTCGCGACACGGTGAACCTTGTCGCCAATGCTTCGGGCAAGGCCGGGCCGCTCTCGGCCAGTGTCGGCGCGGGCTGGTTTCGCACCGATGGCATCTCGAACTTTGCCGAGGCGCGCGGCGCGACCGAGCGCGACCCTTATGAAAACGTCGGCGCCAATGCCAATTTCAACCTCGCGATCACCGATGCGATTTCGCTCGATGCGCGCGGGTGGTATTCGCGGGGGCGTCTCAATCTCGATGGCTTTGCCCCGCCCACCTTTGCCTTTGGCGACGTGAACGAGGAAAGCGTCACCCGCGAGATTGTCGGCTACACCGGGCTTAACGCGGCCCTGTTCGATGGCCGGTTTCGCAACCGGATCGGCTTTGCGCTGACCGACACCAACCGCCGCAACACCGCGCTTGATGGCCCGCCATCGGAAACATTCCGCGGCGAAGGGCGCAACGAACGGCTGGAATACCAAGGCATTGTTGATCTTGCCAAGGGGTGGGAAGCGACCTTCGGGGTGGAACAGGAAATCTCCAGCTTCACCTCCAGCAGCTTTGGCGCCCCTGCCACCAGCGCGCGCGCGCGGCTTTACAGCGCCTATGCGCAAGTGGTCGGCACAGTGACGGAAGGCTTCACCATCACCGGCGGTCTGCGGCACGATGATCATGATCGCTTTGGCGGGGCGACCACTTTCGGTGCGAGCGCGGTCTATAATCTCAGCCAGACCGGCACCAGCTTGCGCGCCAGCTACGCCGAAGGCTTCAAAGTGCCCTCGCTGTTCCAACTCTTCAGCGATTTCGGCAACACCACCCTGGCTCCCGAACGCTCAAAGGGCTGGGATGCGGGCATCACGCAAAGCCTTGTGGACGGGCGGATCGAACTCTCGGCGGTCTATTTTGAGCGCGACAGCGAGGACCTCATCCTGTTCATCGGCTGTTTCGGCGTGACCTCACCCATCTGCAACAACCGGCCGTTTGGGACTTACGACAATGTCGGCCTCGCCCGCGCGCGCGGCGCGGAATTTGCCGTGACGATGCGGCCGACAGATGCGCTGAGCGTGCAGTTTACCCACGGGTTGGTCGATAGCCGCAATCGCACGGTGGGAAGCGCCAATTTCGACCGCCGCCTGCAACGCCGCCCGGAAAATTCATCGAGCCTGCTGGTGGATTATCGCTGGCCTTTCGGGCTGGAGACGGGCTTTACCCTCACCAATGTGAGCAGCGCTTTCGAAGACGCCGCCAACGCCATTCGCCTGCCCGGTTACACGCTGGGCGATATCCGGGCGATGATGCCGATTGGCCAGAACCTCGAACTGACCGCGCGGATCGAAAACCTGTTTGACGAGGTCTATGAAACCGCGCTCAATTTCGGGCAGATGCCGCGCGCTGGCTATATCGGGGTGCGCTTGCGGATGTAATTGACTGCGCGCCCCGCCCGTTCACCTCTTGGGCGGGCGGGGCAGCAATTTCGGCGTGCGTGCCACATAGGCGCGCCACGCCGGATCTTGGCCCCAACGCTGCTTGGCAATGGCGTCGAGCAGATTGATGCCGCTCACTTTGGTCAGCAGCAGCGTGACAAACACTGGCGAAAACAGCGCCAGCCAGCCCCAGCCTGACAGGAGCGGCAAGGCAATCACCGCAATGCCTGTCCACAAGGTAATCTCGCCGAAATAATTGGGATGCTGTGACCATGCCCACAGACCGGTGGTGATAAAGCGGCCCTTGTTGGCAGGGTCTGCCTTGAAGCGGCGTTTCTGATCATCGGCAATCACCTCAAAGGCAAAGCCGGTGAGCCACAGCGCCGCGCCAGTCCAGAAGAACGCATCAAGCGGCGGCGGATTGGGCGCGGTGATGATGATGAGCGCAGCCGAGGCGGTAAAGATCACCCAGCAGGCCTGCATCGTCCATGCAACGAGGAATCGCGGCGGGTTCACCTTGATCTTTTCAAAGCGCACATCCGTGCCGCCGGCGGCATGGATGCGGGTGTAAAGGAAAGCGCCGAGCCGCAAAGTCCACACGGCCACCATCCCCGCCACCACCAGCGCGCGCATATCCAGCGCGCCGTTCGCGCTCACGGCGCCAAAGCACGCCGTGGCGATCACTGACAGGTAAGTGAGCGCGCCGGTGGTGTCGTAAAAGCGGTCGCTTTGCGCGGCGGCGGCAGGGATGAACGCGAGCCAATTCACCCCCAGCGCAATCAGCGCACAGGCAAAGACCGCGGAAATCCCGCCGAGCATGACGCTGGAGCCGCCTGCCAGAAACGCAAAGCCCAGCCCCAACGCCGCCGCTATCAGCGCAATCACCAGACTGCGCCCTGCTCCCTTGAACGACACGCCTTCACGCGCTCCTGTCAGCAATCAGGCAGAAAGCGCAACGTGGCGCTTCAAGTGATGATCGACATTGCCGAATTCAGCATCGAAGATCGTCAACCGCTTGAAATAATGGCCGATGGCGTATTCATCAGTCACGCCGTTGCCGCCGTGGATCTGCACCGCTTCCTGCCCAATGAGGCGCGCCGCCTGCCCGACCCCGACCTTGGCGGCAGAGACGGCCTTCTTGCGCTCGACCTCATCCGAGCCGAGGCGCAGGGTCGCCAGATAGGTCAGCGACACGGATTGCTCGTAAGCGGTGTACATATCGACCATGCGGTGCTGGAGCACCTGGAAGCTGCCGATTGGCACGCCGAATTGCTTGCGCTGGCGGCTGTATTCGACTGTCATCGCGTGGGCGACCTTCATCGCGCCGCAAGCCTCGGCGCACAGCGCGGCGATGGCTTCATCGGTGACGAGTTCGATCAGCGCAAGGCCCTCGCCCTCAGCGCCAATCAGCGCTTCGGCAGGGACGGAGACGTTTTCGAAGAACACGTCCGACGCGCGGCGGCCATCCACTGTCTCATAATCGCGGGTGGTAACCCCGGCTGCATCCTTGGCGACGATAAACACCGAGACGCCCGAGCGGTCGCGCCGCTCGCCGCCGGTGCGCGCGGTGACGATCAGGTGGCTTGCCCAGGGCGCGCCCATCACCACCGCCTTGTGGCCGTTCAGCACATAGCCACTGCCGTCTTTCTTCGCGGTGGTTTCAAGGTCTGCCAGATCATAGCGGCCCTTGGGTTCGGCATAGGCAAAGGCAAAGACGGTGCTGCCCGCCACGATCGCGCCGATATGCTCTTCCTTCTGCGCCGCCGTGCCAGCGTGCTTCAGGAAGCCGCCCGCGCACACCACGGTGGGCACAAAAGGCTCAACCACCAGCCCTTTGCCGAATTCCTCCATGATGACCATGGCATCAACCGCGCCGCCGCCAAAGCCGCCATCGGCTTCGGAAAACGGCATCCCCAGAATGCCCAGTTCAGCGAGTTGCGCCCACACTTCGGGCCGCCAGCCTTGCGCCGAAGCGATCGCCTTGCGGCGGGTTTCCCAATCATATTGCTCACGCACCAGCCGCGACAGGCCATCGCGCACCATCTGCTGTTCTTCGGTGAAATTGAAATCCACGTTTGTCTCTCCCGTCTCGCGCTGTCAGTTACAGGCCGAGGATCATCTTGGTGATGATGTTGCGCTGAATTTCGTTCGATCCGCCATAGATCGAGGTTTTGCGCATGTTGAAATAGGTCGCCGCAGCGTGCTGCGCATAATCGGGGCCGACCGGGTGTTCATTCGAGCCATTGTCGTTCGACACCCCGCCGTGGAACGGCGCGCCATAGGTGCCGACCGCCTCCAGCGTGAGTTCGGTGAGGCGCTGCTGGATTTCGGTGCCCTTGATCTTCAGGATCGAGCTTTCCGGCCCCGGCCCCTTGCCCGCCTGTTCGCCTGCCAGCGTGCGCAGTTCGGTGATTTCGAGCGCTGCGAGATCAATCTCAAGCTGGCTCACTTTCTTGGCGAAATCGAAATCCTTGATCAGCGGCGCGCCATCGAGCGTTTCATTGGCCGCAATCTCGCGCAGCTTTTCCACCCCGCGCTTGGAACGGGCAACACCGGCAATCCCGCTGCGTTCGTGGGCGAGCAGGAACTTGGCGTAAGTCCAGCCCTTGTTTTCCTGACCCACAAGGTTTTCAACCGGCACGCGCACATCGGTGAGCCAGGTTTCGTTGACCTCATAGCCGCCGTCCAGCAGCTTGATCGGCTTCACTTCAACGCCCGGCGATTTCATATCGACGAGGATGAAGCTGATGCCTTCCTGCGGCTTGGCCGAAGGATCGGTGCGGCACAGGAAGAAGCCCCAGTCAGCATGCTGGGCCAGCGTCGTCCAGGTCTTCTGGCCGTTGATGATGTAGTGATCACCGTCCCGCACGGCGGTGGTCTTGAGATTGGCAAGGTCGCTCCCTGCGCCCGGCTCCGAATAGCCCTGACACCACCACACATCGCCCGATACGATGCCCGGCAAATGCTTGGCCTTCTGCTCTTCGTTGCCGAAAGTGTAGATGACAGGCCCAACCATCGACACCCCGAACGGCAGCGGCATGACGGTGCTGGCGCGGGCGTTTTCCTCTGACCAGATATAGCGCTGCGTCGGGCTCCAACCCGTGCCGCCATATTCCACAGGCCATGCCGGAACCGACCAGCCCTTCTTGCCCAGAATCTTGTGCCATGCGAGGAAATCCTCGCGGCTCATGTCTTCGCGCATCCCGAAATCAGCGAGGTGTTTGGGGTAATTTTCTGCGATAAAGGCGCGCACTTCGTCGCGGAATGCCTGTTCTTCGGGGGTGAATTCCAGATTCATGGCTTCTCTCCTCGCCTGATTGCCTGTTTGGTGTGCCTCTTGTCACAACTACTCGTCGACTGAAAGGGGGGATGCAACAGCACCTTTTCTCGCCGTGTTGCCCGCACCCGAGCAAGCGCCGTTACGGCAGGGCCGCATCGACAATTGCGCGCCAAGCACAAGCCCTCTTTCCTGTGCGATTGGCCGCAATCTGGCTTGCAATCAATTCACCCTTCGCATGATCCCTGAAGGGTGCTCTTACGGCCCGGCAACTCCCTCACGCGATTGCGGGATGCGCAACACCGCGTTGTGGGCCATGTCGGCACCCAGTTGCGCCGCGTCTCGAAAATCCCGCCACAAGGGGTTGGACGCATCGGCTCTGCCTGCCTAAGGAACTGCCGCGATGACAGATGAGGGGACCGCCCACCAATCCAATGCTTGCCAGCCCAGCTCAGGCGGCGCTGACGCGTGGCGAATCTTTGTCGTGGAGGATGATGCGATTGTGCGCGCAAGCCTGATCGAACGCCTGGGCCACGAGGCCGATATGCAGGTTGTGGGCGAAGCAGCCTCGCTGGGCGCCGCGCTTGATGCGCTGGGCAGTGCGGCCAGCCTTGCCGATGTCGTGCTGGTTGATCTGGGCCTTCCCGATGGTTCGGGCCTCGAATTGATTGAAGCGCTGCATTCACGCGGTGCGGATGACAAAGTGCTGGTCTTTACTGTTTTCGGAGATCGCAAGACCATCAGCGATGCGCTCGCCGTGGGAGCGGACGGCTTCATCCTCAAGGACAGCGGCCCTGCTGAACTCGCCAGCGCGATCCGCGCCGCGCGCGAGGGCGGTGTGCCGATCAGCCCCAAGGCAGCGGCACAGCTGCTGCGCGCGTTCCGCGAAGCGCCGCCTGCGCCGACCGCCGCGCCAGCCCCTGCCGAGGCTGCCAATGCGATAGAGGCAGCGCCTGCCAATGATTACGGCCTCACCACCCGTGAACGCGAGACGCTGGAAACGCTTGCGCGCGGATTTACCCAGCGCGAGGCCGCCGAAATCCTTGGTGTTTCGCCTCACACCATCGTCAGCCACGTCAAGGCAATCTATCAGAAGATGGCCGTCAATTCGCGATCAGAGGCCGTGTTCGAGGCAATCCACGCAGGACTTATCAAAGTGGAGGGCCGATGAGAGCGCCCGATGCGCCGCTGATGCTGCCAACCCGCGCCGACACTGTGCGGCTGATTGTGTGGGTGCTGGCGGTGCAGGCGCTGTTCTGGGGGCTCGGTTTGGTGGTGCGCCCTTCTGCCCCCGATCCGGCGTTTGAGCGCAGCCGGGTGAGCGATATCGTCTTGCAAAACGCCGATGGCACCCAGACCCCGCTTGACGGGCGGGCCAACTACTATCTGGGCACCGAGCGCGAGGCGACCTTTATCGGGATTGTCGAGGTTGCCCGGCCCGAGCGCGGACTGGTTGTGTTCGTGCCGCGCTATAATCGTTTTGCCAGCCTGACAGTGAATGGGGAGGCGGTGCCCTCTTCCGACGCCCCCTCCTGGCGGGCAAATCGGATGGGAATCAAGTGGGTGGTGCCTGCGCAACTGCTCCAGCAAGGGCCCAACCAACTGGCCGTGACCATTCAGCGCGAATGCTGCAAAGCCTATCTGGCGCGGCTGATTGCTGGGCCGCCAGAGGCACTGGATGTGCCGATCCAACAGTGGCGGATGCAGTCGGTGATTCCCTCGTTCGGTCTGATGGTGTTGGGGATCTTCGCTGCGATCGGCTGCCTGATGGTGTCACGCAGCCCGGCCTATCGCACGATTGCATTTGCCGCAGCGCTTGCCTTTACCGGCATGGCCTTGAGCGGCCTGTGGGCGATCGACATCCTCACCCCGTCGAGCGAGCCGGTCTATGTTGCAGCCGGGCAGATGATATTGCTGGCCACCTTTGCCGGGCTGGTGGCGCTGGCTGACCGCTGGTTTCCCGGCGAACCGCGCTTTGATCGCCCGCTGGTGATCGCATCGCTGGTGTTTGCGGCGGTGATCATCACATGCAGTTTTGTCAGCGACGGCGTTACGCCCTTGTTCCGGAACATCCTTGAAGGCGCAATCGTGGTGCTCGCCAATTTCGCCGTAATCGCCTCGCTGAAGCGCGGACTGGTGGCAGATCGCCGCTTGTGGACGCCGGATGCGGCGGTGTTGCTGCTGGTGCCAGCGATCAGCATCGCCGATCTCATCGCTGCCATCCAGATCAATCCGCTGGCGCTCAATTCTGCGCCTTTGGGAGTGCTGGGACTTGCGATCCTGCTGATGCTGGGGATTGTCCGGCGCGGCCAGATGCTCTCGCAGCGGCTGGAGGATGCCAACACGCTGCTGGATGCGCGCATCGCCCAAAAAGAGGCCGAGCTTGAAGTCACCGCGGAACGCCTGCGCGTCGTGGAGGCAGAGGCAGCCGTGCAACGCGAACGCAGCCGCATCATGCGCGATATGCATGATGGCATGGGCGGGCAATTGCTGTCGGTGCTGATGCTCTCGCGCGATGAGAGCGCGCCGCGCGCCACCATCACGCAGACGGTGGAGCAGGCGATTGATGATCTGCGCCTCTTGATCGACAGTCTGGATTCGGTGGGTGACAGCCTCGACATTGCCCTTGGCCAGTTCCGCGAGCGTGCCGAAACAAAACTGCGCGCCGCCGGAATGCGGCTGGTCTGGTCCAACCGGCTGGAAAGCGGCGCGATCAGCTTGCCACCTGGTCCGATCCTGACGATCTATCGGATCATGCAGGAGGCGATCAACAACGCTGTGCGCCATTCGGGCGGCAGCATGGTGAGCATTGCAATTAACCCTGATGATGCGGGCGGTGTGGTGATCATCATTGCCGATGATGGCAAGCCTGATCCAGCCACTTGGCGCAAAGGGCGCGGGCTGGAGAATATGGAGCGCCGTGCTGCCGAGGTTGGCGGAAGTTTTGTGCTGGAAACCGGTGCGGAAGGGACCAGCATCACGATCACCATCCCGAAAGTCTGAAACGGCATTTGGCGATAACAACGCCCCCACAACAACAAGACCGCTCGCGCCCCCCAGCGCGAACGGCCTTGCCCTATGGTGCTGAGCGGGGCTTCCCTCAGCAGCAAACTTTAGCGCTTTTCCTCGCAATAAGCGCCCACCGGCTTGTAGCCATCGGCGCATTGCCGGTTGCTGGGCAGCGGATAGACCTTGCGGCTGGCCTTCTTGCCGTTTGAAGGAATGCACATATTGCCTTCCTGCTTGTAGATCACGCCGGGGCAGCTGCGATTGCCGCGCTCAAACGGGCCATCCACGCCCTGGGCAAGCGCTGCGCCGCTCGGCAGGGTGAGCCCGGCAAAGGCGGTTGCCAGAGCTGCCGTGGCAGCGAAAAACTTGGTCTTCATCATCGTCTTCCTTGTGCTGTGGGGCGCACAGGCGCCCCGGTTGATTTTGCGAAATGCCTCAGCAGCCTTCCGCCGCATCGACCGCTGCACCCAGCGCTGCGCCCATCGCACCGCCCAGCGCGCGGCCAAGGCCTTTCTTCTTGGGCTTGGCAGCGCATGCATCCGCCTGAGCGGGCGTGGCGGCGGCTTCGGGCGCAGAAGCGCTCTGACCGTTTGCAGCACCAGCGCCCGGCGCTGCACTGGCTGCGCCGCCTTCTGCCTTCTTCAGCTCCATCAACGGCGTGATGTAGGCTGCGCGCGCCGGGATCGGCTCCTTGCGGCCGTTTTGCGTGAAGATGCGATTGAAATCACCAATGGTAACATTTTCCATCTGGCTCACTGTCAGCGTCGTCTCGGTCGAGGTGCACCATGCGCCGAATTCCTCGATCTCGCCCGCATTGCAAGCGCCTGCGCCCTTCGCACGCGCGGCAGGAGCGCCTGCGTGGATTGTCTGGCAACTCTTGTTGTCACCCGACGTGCGGTAGCCTGTCGGGCACAGCTGCAGCGGGTTGGACTTGGCAAGCGTTGCGCCAACAGGCTGCGGGGCCGATCCTGCATTGCTGCGCCCGCCGCTGCCGCTGCTGCTCGAATTGCGGGTCGCCATGCGGTTTTCCACGCACCAGCCGCGCGTGTCATAATCATAGCCGCCTGCGCATTTCTGATCGCGCGGGGCATGATAAATCGCCGGCGAGCTGCCCGAATTGGGACTGCAGGATTTGCCGCCATTGCTGTTTTGCCAGCCTCCCGGGCAATTCTTGTTCTGCCGATCAACCGGGCCATTGCTGCCTTGCGCGGCGGCATCGCTGCTGGTGATGGCAACCCCGGTGAGCCCCAATCCGAGCGCCGCGGCGCAGGCCATAAGTGTGTGTTTCATGTCGGTTCAAAGCCTTTTTGTGGATCGCGAAAGTGCCTCAGCAGCCTTCCGCTGCATCGACTGCAGCACCCAGCGCTGCGCCCATTGCACCGCCCAGCGCGCGGCCAAGGCCTTTCTTCTTGGGCTTGGCAGCGCATGCATCGGCCTGAGCGGGCGTGGCGGCGGCAGCCTGCTGCACGCCTGAGGCTGCACCCGCATTGCCCGAAGCGCTTGCCTGCGCAGGCGCGGCGGCGCCTTCCTCGGCCTGCTTCATAGCCAGCAGCGGCGTGTAGAAGCCTTCGCGCCGCGGGATCGGCATCTGGTTGCGGTTCTGCTGAACAATGCGGTTGAGATCGCCGATGGTTGCGCCCTCGATCTGCTTGGCCGTCAATGTCGTGGTGGTGGAGGTGCACCATGCACCGAATTCTTCAACCTCGCCCGCGTTGCACGCGCCTGCACCCTTGGGCCGCGCAGCAGGGGCATTGGCGACAGGCGCGCAGCTTTTGCTGCCCGGCGTTGTCATGTGGCCCGATGGGCACAATTGCAGCGGGTTTGCCTTGGCAAGCGGACTGCCCGCCGCCCATGACGGGCTCGCCAAAGCAGCCGAGGCGCTGGCCTCGCGTTGTTCAACGCACCAGCCATCCTTGAAAGCATACCCCGATGTGCAGCTATTCGGGTTGGTCACCGCATAGATACGCCGCGAGCTGTTCGAACGCGGGCGGCACACGTCCCCTGCCCCCGAACCCGTGACCGAGCTGGAGATCACCCAGTCGCTCGGGCAAATCCGCTTGCCTCTTTGCTGCGGCTCCAATGTCCCCTGCGCCGCCGCCTCGCCGGAGCTGATCGCAAGGCCTGCGACAGTCGCCACAAGCGCTGCGGCGCAAACCATGATATTCTGCTTCATCATCATATCTCCTGCCCGGGGTCATGCCCCCTTAATTTCATCGGATCGCAAGCCATTTGCTGTGGCCAGCGCCGGGCTGTTTGCAGCCTGTTACCTCAGCGCCGCGCATCAGTGATCGGCCACAGGTTCAGCCCTGCACCGCGTTGATCTGGAAAAGTGCCGCCATTTTCGGCCCCCTCCTCGCAGCTTCGAGAGGCCGATTTTCTAGCCTGCGGGGTCGCCGCGCGGCATCCCGTAAACACGGGATTGGTGCGCCGCAGCGGTCATTGCGACCGGCAAGCCAACGACCCCACCGGATAATGCCAGGCAGGTTTCGGCCAGCCCCGGCCAAAGGCGCCTGCCCATCGCGTGATCTTGAGATCGGGCGCCGCGCTGCTCGCAGGGCTGTTGCACGGGCCCGCAGCGCACCGGGTTTCGCAACGGAAATGGTTGTTTGCTTAAGGAAACATTAACCAACCCGTTCCAGCAACGAGCCTTAATGCCATAGTTAACAAATTGTTTCTTCACATGAACGCTGGGTCTGAATGTCCAGAATGGCACCAAAATCGAATGTAGGCGCGCTTCGGGATTGCTAGCGCGATCGCCACAAAAATGTTCATCGGCTGCGTCACTGATGCGCCGAGATTGGCCGAAAATGCACGCGAAGGATCACGCAATGTTCACGCCGAAGCCCACACGAGCGCGCCAGCACTGGCCACAGTCTTGGTGGCCAGTGCTGGCGCTGGCTGGTGTGCGCCGGCGTTTGCACAGGCATTTGCGCCAAGCCTCGCGCCATCGCCATCCACCGATCCCGCGATTGACCGCGACCGGGCGGATCGGCGCGTGCCCGAACCCACCCTTGGCGGGCAAAGCGAACCTGTAATTGAACGCGCGCAACCTCAGGTTGCAGCAATCGCTGCAGACGCTGGCCAAGCCATGATCCTGAACGCACTCGCCTATGAGGGCAGCAGTTTGCCTGCCAAAGTGTTGGATGCAGCCGTGGCAAAATTTGTCGGGCAACCGCTCACGCAAGACAATGTCAAGGCAATCGCCGATGTAATCTCCAAAGCCTACGCTTCGAGCGATATCGCCTATTATTCGGTGGCCGTTCCCCCGCAGGTTCCCGAGGAGGGCGTTTTACGGGTTGTCATCACCGAAGGACGGCTGGTCGAACACACCGTGGCCGACCCCACACCCAGCACTCCGGTCAAATTGATTGCCGGCCATGTGCGCCGTATGCAAGGCGGCCCCTTGCGCAAATCGGCGCTGGAACGCCACCTTGCGCTGATCCGCGATATTCCGGGCCAGACTGTCACCGCCCGCATTCGGCAGCTGAACACCGCAGGCGACCTCGTGCTTGAGCTTGAGGTCAAACGCAAGCAACTCGAAATTGAACTCACCCTCGATAATGCCGGGATCATCAATGTCATCGATGGTCCGCTGCTCCAGACGACAGTCGCGTTCAACGGCGGCCTTCGCGAAGGCGACACCACGCAATTTTCGGCCAATGTGCCCTTCGCGCCCGAACGGTATCAATTCTATTCGCTGAGCCACGAAACACCAATCGGAGCAACCGGACTATCGATTGCCGCAGCAGCAGCCCGCCAGACCACGCGGACGCGCGATGGGATCGATGGCGAAGCCACCTTGGGCAGTATCTCGGCGCGCTACCGACTGGTGCGCTCGGGCAACCGCAATGCCACCTTGAGCGCATCCGTTGATCTGGTGAGCAGCAGCAACAACTTTTTCGATGTCGTATTCGGCGATTTCGAAACCCGCGTCGTTCGCCTCGGCGGTTCCTTGTCTGACCGGCCCCAATCGAATGGTCCGCATTGATTGTTAGTGCAAGATTGCCTCCGGCGCCATGGCTTGCCGCAGGTGAAGCGAAGCGGAACCTGAGGGCAGCCATGGCGGTGTCACCGTTTCCGGGGCCGGTGGTCGGTAGCCCAGCGAGTTGTGTGGTCTGACCGTGTTGTAATGCCGCCGCCAAGCTAACAGGATCTTCGCCTCGGTTAGAGTATCGGTGATGATCAAGCGAAAGCTTGTCGTCACCGCAAACGCCCCGCTCAAAGCAGATCGGTGCTGGAAGCAATCTCTCGCTTGACCATCACGGATACTCTAAAGACGCGGCCAGCGCCAGTCCGACAGGTTTTGGGCTGTTGCAGGCGGGCAAGCCAACGGGCCTCCTGACCAGCGCTGCAGCGAGGCGCCCACAAGGCTCCCAATCGCAACAGGCATGGCCGTGGCAAGGAAGCCTGACCGCATCGCCCGCGCACTAAGCGCACCCGGAAGCCCGCAACCAGCTGATGAAAGGCTCTCAGCCCCGCGCGCTATCTCGGCGCTTTTGCTATCCGCTGGGCGCAAGGCCGCCATGCGTATCGGGGCCGCCGGCCGCATCGCGTGCCGCAATCAGTGCATGGCCAATTTTTGCAAGCGATTGCAGAATATTAGGTCATCAGCAATGCGTGCGGTCACCCCCTCAATAGCCGGCCACCTGCCCGTCTTTGCGCATTTCGCTGGCGCCAGTGTAAACCCCTGTTTCGGGATCGCGGGCAATCGCCTGATAGCCGCCGAACATGATGCCATCGCTGACGACCTCAACTTTGTGGCCCATCGCGCGCAAGGCCTCGACAGTGGCTGCCGGAATGCCCGCTTCGACATAGAGCGTGCCCAAGGGATCGGCCGCTGGCCCTTCCAGTCCCTCGGTCGGCTCGCGCCCGCCTTCGTGATTGAGCCGCGCGGCATCGCCTGCTTCTTGCAGGTTCATGCCATAATCCACCAGATTGATCAGCACCTGAACATGGCCCTGTGGCTGCATGCCTCCGCCCATCAGGCCCAGCGTCATATAGGGCTGGCCGTCCTTCTTCACGAAAGCCGGGATGATGGTGTGAAACGGGCGTTTTGCGGGTGCATAGGCGTTGGGATGCGCCGGATCGAGGCTGAACAATTCGCCGCGATCCTGAAACATAAAGCCGAGGCCATCGGGCACCAGCCCCCCGCCCATGCCGCGATAATTGGACTGGATAAGGCTCACCATCATCCCGTCCTTGTCGGCGACAGTCAGATAGGTGGTGTCGCTCGGCCCATCAATCTTGGGCGCGCCGGGGCCGTAATCGGGGGCGGCGCGCGCAGGGTCAATCAGCGCGAACCGCGCCCGGCCATAGTCCTCGCTCAGCAAGTCCTGTGGGAGCGATGCAAAGGCCGGATCGGCGTAGAAGCGGGCCAGATCGGCAAAGGCGAGGCGCTTGGCCTCGGTGATATAATGGAGCACTTGCGGGCTGCCGCGCTCCCACTGGGCAAGATCGACATTTTTGAGGATGTTGACCATTTGCAGCGCGGCAAAGCCTTGGGAGTTGGGCGGCAATTCGCACAGTTCGTAGCCCTTGCGATAGGCCGCGCAGGCAGGCTCGACCCATTGCGAGGAATGGGCAGCAAAATCTTCGAGGGTAAAGGCCGAGCCTTGGCGCTGGAGATAATCCACCATGACGCGGGCGAGCGTGCCTTGGTAAAAGGCATCGCGCCCCTCTTGCGCAATCGTCTCCAAAGTGTTCGCCAGATCGGGATTGCGGAAGATTTCACCGGCTTGCGGCGCGCGGCCGCCTGCAAACCAGGTCGCACGTGCGTTGGCGAAATCGAACGGGGTTTCCTTGCTGCGCGCTGCGAAATTGCGCAGCGCGCGGTCGAGATACATCGCGATCACCGGGGCCACGGGGTGGCCTTCTCGGGCATAGCGAATGGTGGGCGCCAGCACCTCTTGCATCGGCAGCTTGCCGAACCGCTGATGCAGGGTGAACCAGCCATCGACTGTGCCGGGGATGGTGACAGGCAAAGGCCCAACCGGCGGCAGGGCCTTGGCACCGCCGAGCTTGTCCTTCAATTGATCGAGCGTTTGCCCTGCAGGCGAGCGGCCTGAGCCGTTGAGGCCATAAAGCTGGCCGCTTTTGGGATCGTGGATAATCGCAAACAGATCACCGCCAATCCCGTTGCCGGTCGGCTCCATCAGGCCGAGCGCAGCATTGGCGGCAATCGCTGCATCCACCGCGCTGCCACCAGCTTTGAGGATATCGAGCGCGATTTGCGTTGCCAGCGGATGGGCCGTGGCGGCCATGCCGTGGGGCGCGTAAACCGGGCTGCGCGACCAGCTTGCCCCCACCGGCCGCCCGCCTGCGCCGATCTGCTGTTCGACCGGGCGCGGGTCTTCGGCGCTCGCCGCGCTGATGCTGGCAACCGCCAGCGCCGCACCGGCTGCCACCCCAAGAATTCGCATGGCGCTCTCCTTTATCGCGTGCTGCGGCTTTGTGCGCAATGCGAGGGGATTTGCAAGGTTTGGCAACGCCCCCAGACCTCGCTAGCCCAAGCTGCTTGCGTGCCGCTCTATGCGATGGGAGACAGGAAAATGCGTTTGGCTGCCAAGACCTTGTTGGTTGTGAGCCTTGCCAGCTGCGTTGTGAGTTACGGAGCATCCGCGCAAGCACCTGCGTCTGCCGGTGATCCTCCGGTTGTCACAGCGCAGCAGCCGAGCGACACCCGCTTTACCGCACAAGATCTCTTCGCGCTGAGCGCAGCGAGCGATCCGCAAATCAGCCGCGACGGGCGCACCATCGCCTATGTCCGGCGCAGCCATGACATCATGACGGATCGTGCGCGTTCATCCATCTGGCTGATTGATACCCGCAGCGGCACTGAAACCCCGCTGGCAGGGGGCGCAGACAGCGATGCCTTTGCCCCGCGCTGGTCGCCCGATGGGACACGGATCGCCTATATCTCGACCGCTGGCGGCAGGGCGCAATTGTGGGTCACATGGCTGGCAAGCGGCGCAGCGGTGCAATTGACAGGGCTTCCCGCCAGCCCTTCCAGCATCACCTGGTCGCCCGATGGCCAGTCCATCGCCTACACCATGCTGGTGCCGGGCGATAAGCCCAAGCTGGGCGCCGCCGAGCTGGCCAAGCCCGAAGGCGCGCAATGGGCAGAGCCGCTCGAAATCTATGATCTCCTCGCCTATCGCACCGACAGCGCAGGCTATCTCAAACCCGGCTTTGAAAAAATTTTCCTGATTTCCGCAACCGGCGGCGCGCCGCGGCAATTGACCTTTGGCGATTATCATGATCGCGGCCCGCTGTCCTTTTCAGCCGATGGCAGGCGGCTCTATTTCAGCGCCAATCGGCGCAGCGACTGGCAGACCGATCCGCTCGAAAGCGAAATCCACGCCGTCGACATTACAAGCGGCGCTGTCGCCACCCTGACCGAGCGACAAGGCCCTGATGCAGCCCCGCTGGTCTCGCCCGATGGGCGGCTGATCGCCTATCTTGGCTATGATGATAGAGGCCGCGCCTATGAAAACGCGCAGGTCTATGTGATGAACCCCGATGGTTCGGGCCGCCGCAGCCTGACGGCAAGCTGGGATTTCGGCGCTTCGCAGCTGCAATGGGATGCAAGTTCGCGCGCGCTCTATGCGCAATATGATGTGCGCGGCGAAACCCGCGTGGCGCGCATCGGGCTTGATGGCAGCGTCCGGGATGTCGCGCGCGGTTTGACCGGCGGCGGGCTTGATCGGCCCTATACGGGCGGCAGTTTTTCGGTGGCCGATAATGGCGCAATTGCCTTTACCGGCGGCGAGCCGACATTCCCGGCTGAGGTGGAACTTACCAGCGGCACAGCAACGCGCCGCCTCACCAATCTCAACGCCGCGCTGCGCGACACCAAAACCATGGGCGAAGTGCGCAAGATCACCGCCCCTTCGAGCCATGACGGCTTGATGATCGATGGCTGGCTGACTTTGCCGCCGGGCTACACACCCGGCACCCGCGTGCCGCTGATCCTTGAAATCCACGGCGGGCCTTTTGCGGCCTATGGCCCGCATTTTGCCAGCGACAATCAACTTTACGCGAGCGCTGGCTATGCCGTGCTGTCCGCCAATCCGCGCGGCTCGACCAGCTATGGCGCGGCCTTTGCCAACCAAATCGACAAGGCCTATCCGAGCCAGGATTACGATGATCTCATCAGCATCGTTGATGCCGCGATTGCCCAAGGCATTGCCGATCCCGATGCGCTGTTTGTAACGGGTGGGTCGGGCGGCGGGGTGCTGACCAGCTGGATCGTCGGCAAGACCGATAGGTTCAAAGCCGCCGCCACGCAAAAGCCTGTTATTAACTGGACAACGCAGGTCCTCACCGCAGACAACCCCGCGTTTTTCGGGCGTTACTGGCTGGGCGCGCAGCCGTGGGAAGCGCCCGACTTATACTGGCGGCAATCGCCCCTGTCACTTGTTGGCAATGTCACCACGCCCACCCTGGTGGTAGTGGGCAGCGATGATTTCCGCACGCCCGTAAGCGAGGCCGAACAATATTACACTGCCTTGCGGCTGCGCGGCGTGCCGACCAAATTCATCAAGGTACCCGGCGCAAGCCACGGCGGGATTGCAGCGCGCCCGTCGCAAAGCGCGGCCAAGGCCGCCGCCATTTTGGCATGGTTCGATCAATATCGCTCATCACCTGCAGCCGCGCCCTGACCGGCGCGGCCATCAGGCGCAGGCAGGCCGATCAAACGGCAGTTCAGCCCATTCGCCGCGATCCGACTGCCCGCGGCAGGCCCAGAATGCGCGATGGGCCGGATCGCACACCACCACAGCATTGGTGGTCGCACCTGAATGATCCTCGGCAAAGCGGTTGATGCTTTGCGGCCCGTCGCTGCGGTCGGCGAACAGCGCTTTCAGGCTGGCCAGATCATGCGTTGAACTCGCGCGAAGCGTGGCCACCACCCGATCAAAGCGGGCATGGGTGCTGGGGGAGAGATCAGTCTCGCGCGCAATGTTTTCAGGCACAAGGCAATGATTGGTGCGCGCGAGCGCGCCTGCGGTGGTGGAGCGACCATGGGCGCTTGCGGGCCTGCGCTCCCACTCCTCTGCCCCGTCCGCATCGCCTGCCCAATAGGAATGCGCCCCTGCGACAGGCGCTGTGCGCGCAATCTCGCTGGCCGCGGCAAGCGTTTTTTGGGCGAGCATCAGGTGCAGCACCGACAGATAAGGCACGCCAACGCGCGCGCCGCGGGTTTTGAGATTGGTGGTGCCCACCGCCATCCCATGCTGGTTCATCCCCATCAGGGTTTGGCATCCGGCGCAGGTGACGCTCCAGGTTTCCGGGCCTTCATCGGGCAGGCGGTGCAGCGCGATGACATAATCGACATCCGGGCCGTTCAAATCCCATGTCTGCCCCTGCAAAGCGTGCCCGCTGGCGGTGATCTGCGGGGGCAGCAAGGCGACGGTGCAGCCTTCATCTTCGGCAGGCGCGGCCTCTTCGGGCAGCAGCAGGATATCGCGAATGTCAGTCATATTGGCGGTGGTGAACAGACGCACCGGATCAATATCTGCCCCTTGGGCAATGCCGAGATGTTCAGCATATCCTGCCGGATGAAACCGCCGGGAGGCTTCGAGGCAAGCTGCACCCGCAACCAGCAGCGCGGCTGTATCGCCAGCCCCGCGTTCGGCAAAATAGGTTTCCACCGCAGCAATGCGTTGCTGGACAAACGCGCCGATAAGCTCGCGGAAATGCGCGCCATATTGAACGCCCATCGCATGAGGTGAGCCTGCGACTGTCAGTTGCGGCAGGGCCAGCTTGGCCGCAGCCTCTTGCCCGCTCACAGGTTCAACCCTGCAAGGTCAAACCCCGGATCGCCGGGTTTGAGCAGCGGGCTTGGCCCATTGAAAGGGGTGCCTTGGGGGCCGTGCAATTGATAATTTTCGACCGCCTGCGTCATGATCTGCAAGGTATCGCGCAAGGTCGCTTCATCAACATTGCGGGTGATGAACACCATGCGGGTGCGCCGATCCTCGCTCGGCCATTCATCGAGCACCAGCGGTGGGTGGAAAATCTGCTGGACCCCGTGCAGCACCACCGGCCTCCCGATGCTCCTGATGTGTACGATCCCCTTGATGCGCAGAATGTCGGGGCCTTTCAGCATCATCAGCGTGTGCAGCCAGAGATCAAAGGCATCATCTTCGAGCGGGTCTTCAAGGGTGAGGCATACCGAATGGATGCTGGCATCATGGCGGTTTACGTCATGATGATGATCGTGATGATGATGATCGTGGTGATGATGGTGGCCGTGATCGTGAACGTGATCGTGGCCGTGGTGATGGTGGTGATCGCCCGCATAGGCCTCGGCATTCAGCCAGCGCTGCACATCGAGCGATTTGGTCTCGGGATTATACAGCCCTGCATCAAACAGCCTGGCCGCATCCACCACGCCCTGCTGGCACGCGATCACGGGCGCGCCGGGATTAAGCTTGGCTAGGCGCGCGGTCATTGTCGCTGTCTGCTCGGCGCTTGCCAAATCGGTCTTGGTCAGCAGCAGGCGATCAGCGACCGCTGCCTGCTTCACCGATTCCTCCTGACTATCGAGCGTTGCCGCCCCGTTCACAGCATCAACCGCAGTGATCACCCCATCAATCCGGTAAAGCGTCAGCAGCCTTTCATCCGTCATCAGCGTGTGGAGGATCGGCGCCGGATCAGCCAGCCCGGTGGTCTCGATCATCACCCGGTCAAACCAGCACTTGCCTTCACGCGCAAAGCGCCACGGGGCATCGCGCAGTGTGCGCACCAGATCGCCGCGAATGGTGCAGCACAGGCACCCGCTCGACATTTCCACCACCACGTCTTCTTCCGACATGGCCAGCAAATCGTGATCAATCCCGATCGAGCCGAATTCGTTGATGATGACGAGCGTCTTGGACAGCGCTGGATCGCGCACCAGATGATTGAGAATGGTGGTCTTGCCGCTGCCCAGAAAGCCGGTGAGTAGCGAGACCGGCAGACGCGCATCGGCAGCGGTGATCAGGCTCATGGCGCGAGGGTTTCCTTGGCGGTCATCACTTCAGCCCGCGATTTTTCAGCAAGGCATCGGCATTGGGCAAGCGCCCGCGAAAGGCGGTGTAGCTTTCTTCGGGATCGCGGCTGTTGCCGGTGGACAGGATCTCGCGCCGCAGCCGCGCGGCGGTGGCGGGATCGAAGATGTCGCCGGCTTCCTTGAAGGCTTCAAACCCGTCGGCATCCATCGCTTCTGACCAGCTATAGGCGTAATAACCCGCTGAATAGCCGCCTGCGAAGATGTGGCTGAAATGGGGGAGGCGGTGGCGCATCCCGACCGCGCGCGGCACGCCGAGATCGGCCAGTTGTTCAGCCTCCCATTGCACCGCGTCAAAATCCTCAGGAATTTCGGTCATCAGGTGAATGCGCATGTCGAGAATAGCCGAGGAAATCTGCTGCACCGTCAGATAGCCTTGGTTGAACATCCGCGCTTCAAGCAGCGATGTCAGCAAATCTTCGGGGATGGCCTCGCCCGCGCTGTTGCGGGCGTGCTCGCGCAGCACCTCTGGATGACGCACCCAATGTTCGTGAATTTGCGAGGGCACCTCGACAAAATCGCGCGACACCGCCGTTCCCGAAAGGCTGGGATAGGTCACGTTGCTGAACAGGCCGTGCAGCCCATGCCCGAATTCGTGGAACAAGGTTACAGCATCATCCAAGCTGATAAGCGCAGGCTGGCCCGGCGCAGGCTTGGTGAAATTGGTGTTGTTCACCACAATCGGCATATCGCCAAACAGCGCGCTTTGGCTGCGCAAGGAGTTCATCCACGCACCGGGGCGCTTGGTGGGGCGCGCAAACCAATCGGCAAAGAACAGCCCGATCATCTCGCCATTGCCCTCGCGGATTTCCCATGCCCGCACGCCTTCGGCATAGGTGGGCAGGTCGGGCCGCTCGACGAATTGAATGCCGTAGAGCCGTTCGGTGGTGTCCTTGAGCGCTGCCACCATGGATGTGAGCGGGAAGTAGGATTTTACCTTGCCGTCATCGAAATTGTAGCGCTCCTGCCGAAGCTTTTCCGCGTAGTAGCGCCAGTCCCACGGCTCCAGCTCGGTGATCCCGTCCGCCGCCGCAAGCTTGAGCAGATCCGCCTCTTCCTCGCGCGCCCGCGCAAGGGCAGGCTCATAGATTTCCATCAGCAGCGCCATCGCGGCCTCGGGCGTTTTGGCCATGGTGTTGCCAAGCGCAAATTCAGCATGATGCTTAGCGCCCATCAGCCGCGCCTTTTCCGCGCGCAGGGTAATCATCCGGCTGATCAGCGCGCTGGTGTTGTTGTCATTGGCGTTGGCGCCGCGATTGTCGAAAGCCTTGAACACCTTTTCGCGCGCTGCGCGATTGGCGGCGGTGGTCAGGAACGGCTCAAACACCGAACGCGTGGCGGCCAGCAGATAGCCTTGCTGGCCCGCATCTTTTGCTGCCTCGGCATAGGCGGCGCGCTGATCGGCGGGGACACCGGCCATCTCGGCCTCGCTCAAAAGCACATCGCCCGCTTTCTGATCGGCCAGCAGCTTTCGCCCGAACTGGGTGCTGAGATCAGCAAGCTCGCTGTTGATCGCGGCCACCCGCGCACGCGATGCCTCGTCCAGCGCCGCGCCTGCACGGGTGAAGCGTTCATGCGTCACTTCGAGCAAGCGGCGCTGCTCGCTCGTCAGATCAAGGCTGTCGCGCTGCTGCCAGAGCGCATCAATCCGCGCAAACAGCGCCGGGTTCAGCATCATCTCGTTGGAAAAACTGGTGATTAGCGGCACCAGCACATCCTGCGCGTCCTGAATATCATCGCGCGCGTCGGCCCCTGCGACATTGAAGAAAGCCGCTGAAATCTTGTCGGATGCGCGGCCTGCTCGCTCCAACGCCTCGATCACATTGGCAAAATCGGGCGCGGCAGGGTTGCTGGCAATCGCATCAATCTCGGCGCGAGCCGTGGCAAGCGCTGCGCGCATCGCGGGCTCGTAATGCGCGGTCTCGATCCGGTCATAAGGCGGCACGCCCAGCGGATCATTGATCCAATCGCCCAGCAGGGGATTGGCCGCCTCAGCCTCTGCAACGGCATTCTGCGCGACGGCGGGGACAACAGGCACATTCATGGCAAGCACCGCAAGGCTGGCGGCTGTGGCCAGATTAATTCGCATCGGGAAACCTTCATGATAGAGGGAAAAACATCGCAACACATTATGTGACACTATTACACACGCCAGCGCAGTGCCAGTCGAAGATCGCGCCCGGCCATCGGGGCAAAATCCTTGAGCAGGCTGGCATGACGGCGCGCTTCGACATCGAACAGGTTGTTGGCCTGCAGAGCAATCATCAACCCCGGATAGCGCGCCGGATTGGGCTGCCAATCGAGCGTCAGATTGAACAGGGTGAACCCGTCCGTCGGCGTTTCGAGATCAAAGGTGCGGCGCTGCGTCCACACCCGCTCCACCTCGGCGCGCGCCGTGAATCGCTCTGCGCTTGCCGCCAGATCGGCTAGAATGCGCGCCGGCGGAATGCGCGGCGCATCACCCAGTCCGCGCAGACTCACTCGCACCAGATCAGCCACCAGCGATGAACTCAGCGCCAGCCCTGCCAGCTTGCCCCATTCGACCGCGCCGTCCACTTCAAGGCCCCATTGCCGCGCCGGGTTGCTGGCAAACAGGAACACCGGCAAGCCATCCTCAATCTCGCCGGTTTCGACCTGATAGATGAAATTGGAAAAGCGCGTGGCATAGCCGCTGACATCCAACCGCCAGCCCTGGCCGCGCCCGCGCAGGCCGATTTCGACCCCGCGCCCGCGTTCGGTTGCCAGCGTGGGATCGCCAATCTCGAATGCTTGCGTGCCGACATGTGGGCCGTTGGCGAGCAATTCTTCGGCAGCCGGAGGGCGCGCCGTTTCTGCGAGATTGGCCACCACCAGCCATTCATCGGCCACCCGCCACACCGCGCCAACAGACGCCGAAACCTTGGAGAAAGAACGATCAAAACCAACCTCACGCGAGACGATGCGGCGATAGTCATAGCGCACCCCCGCTTCCAATCGGACAGCGCCAAGATTGGCTTCCTGCACCGCAAAAATGCCCCAATCATCGGTGGTGTTGGGCGGCACGAAAGCCTCTTCACCCTCGGCCCGGAAATCGCGGGTAACGAATTGCCCACCGATCAACCCGCCCCAGATGCCGCGCTGCTGCTGCACCAGTTCAAGGCGCACCTCGCTGCCCTTATTGGCAAACAGCGTGCCTTCCTCATCGGGATCATCACCCCCTTCGACATGGGAATAATCGGCATAGCCTGCACGCAGATTGGCTCTTTCGAAAAAGCCTGCGCCCAGCCCCACACTGCCGCGCAGGTCAAACCGGGTCTGGCGGGCATCGAGGAACACTTCTTCGGGTTCGAAATCATTGACATCGAGCCGCGCGGGGATCTGGTAAACAGTGTCCAGATGGGTGACCGCAAGCCCGAGATTGTCCGCGCCATTGATGTAAGCTGCGCCGCCATTGACGATCCGCGTTGAAAGGCTGCTGTTATCCAGCCTCCCGCGCAAATCGGCCAAGGCGCGGATATCGGGATCAGCGCTTGTCCGCGCCTGCTCGCGCAAGGGCCGTGACAGGATAAAGCCGCCCGTGCGCAGATCATTGGCATCGATCAGATTGCCGCCGACGCGCAGTGCGAAATTTTCGGCAAGGCGCGCGGTGATCGCTCCGCCCAGATTGCGCTCGCCCGCTGCCGAGGCGACCCCTGCCATCACATCTGCGGCAATAGCGTTTTCAGGCACGCTGGTGGGAATGCGGCCATCCAGCACATTCACCACACCGCCGATTGCCGAAGGGCCAAAGCGCAAAGCGGCAGGCCCGCGTACCACTTCGATGCGTTCAGCGGTCAAGGGATCAATCGCCACGGCATGATCGGCCGAGGTGTTGGAGACATCAAAAGCGCCGATCCCGTCAGTCAGAATACGCACCCGCTCACCCGTCAACCCGCGCAGCACCGGGCGCGAGGCATTGGGGCCGAAAGTCTCGGTTGAAACACCCGGCACGCGCGTGATCGTGTCGCCAATCTGCGGGCGCGCGCTGCGCAGCAATTCAGCGCCTTCAATGATGGAAATTTGCGAAGCGACATCATCGCGCCCGCGCGCAAGCGGCGCGGACACCACAATTTCATCGCTGCTGCGTTCAACCTGCAGATCAGCGCTGGCGACTGCATCATCCGTGCGGGCATGAGCAGATGCCGCCGCGAAGGACAGTGCCGCCAAAGCTATCCCGCAAGACAGTCTCAAGACGAAAGAGCCGCGTGCGATGCTGCGGCTTGGCCGGATGGCGGGCATTTTTTCGTCTCAGCCGGGCATGGCGAGCAATTGCAAGAATTCACCGCGCGTTACCGGATTATCGCGAAACTCGCCCAGCATCCGGCTGGTCGTCATCTGCACGCCCGGCTTTTTAACGCCGCGCGTTGTCATGCATTGGTGCGCGGCCTGAATCACCACCGCCACCCCGCGAGGGCGCAGCGTGTCCTGAATGGCATCGGCAATCTGCGCGGTGAGAGTTTCCTGAATCTGCAACCGCTTGGCATAGGCTTCAACCACCCGGGCCAGTTTGGAAATCCCCACCACGCGGCCTGCGGGCATATAGGCGATGTGCACCTTGCCGATGATCGGCACCATGTGATGCTCGCAATGCGATTCAAGACGAATATCGCGCAGCATCACCATTTCATCATAGTCAGCGGTTTCTTCAAAAGTGGTCTCCAGCATCAGCTTGGGGTCTTCCCAATAGCCGCCAAAAAACTCCTCGTATGATCGCACCACGCGGTCGGGCGTGCCGATCAATCCTTCGCGGTCAGGATCATCGCCGGCCCATTCGATGAGACAACGCACCGCCGCTTCGGCTTCTTCACGGGTGCGGCGGCGGACAGGAGTGATGAAGTCGGGAGCGTTCATGATGGCGCAAAATTCCTCAGATTACGGGAAAGGGCTCGACGTGATGATATAAAATCACCTATAGAAAAAACAAGCACGCGCTGGTTGGTTCCCGCTTCCCCAATTTGTTCGAGGGCCAGCAAACACTCACAAATCAGACCGCAAGAGATGAGCGACCTCATATTTCACAACACCTTGGGCGGCGCGCGCGAGCCCTTCCGCCCGGCCAATCCCGATCATGTGACGATCTATGTCTGCGGGCCGACAGTCTATGATTACGCGCATCTCGGCAATGCGCGCCCGGCGGTGGTGTTTGATGTGCTGGTGCGCCTGCTGCGGCGGCGTTTTGCCCGCGTCACCTATGCGCGCAACATCACCGATATTGATGACAAGATCAACGCACGCGCCGCCGCGCAAGGCGCCCCGATTGACGCGATCACCACCCGCTTTGCGGCTGCCTATGCCGAGGATATGGCAGCGATTGGCTGCGCGGCGCCCGATATTGCCCCGAAAGTGACCGAGCACGTTCCCGAAATCATCGATTTCGTCTCGCGCCTGATCGCGCGCGGCCATGCCTATGAAGCTGAAGGCCATGTGCTGTTTCATGTCCCTTCCTTTGCAGATTATGGCCGCCTGTCGGGGCGATCCTTGGAAGACATGATTGCAGGAGCGCGGGTTGAAGTGGCCCCGTTCAAGCGTCATCCGGCGGATTTCGTGCTTTGGAAACCTTCGCCCACCTCTGACTTGCCCGGCTGGGATAGCCCGTGGGGGCGTGGGCGACCGGGCTGGCATATTGAATGTTCGGCCATGATCGAGGCGCATCTGGGCCACACAATCGATATTCACGGCGGCGGCGCAGACCTGATCTTCCCGCATCATGAAAACGAAATCGCGCAAGGCACCGCTGCCCATGACGGCGCGTGCTATGCGGGCATGTGGATGCACAATGGCATGGTGACAGTCGAAGGCCAAAAGATGGCCAAATCGGCGGGCAATATGCTGACGGTGCGCGATGCGCTGGCGCGCTTTCCGGGCGAAGCCTTGCGGCTGGTGCTGCTGTCCGCCCATTATCGAGCGCCGGTCGATTGGTCTGACCGCGCCGCCAAGCGCGCGATCGCCACGCTTGATCGGCTCTATGCCCTGTTTGAAGGTGCAGGCGACCTTGGCACGATTGCGCCTGATACCGCAGCCTTGGCCGAGGTTGAGGCGGCGCTCGCCGATGATCTCGCCTTCCCGCGCGCGCTGGCCGCGATTGCCCGGATTGCCAGCACGATCCGCAAAGAACCAGATGGACCGCGCAAACCGGCCTTGCTGGCGGCTCTGCGCGAGGCCGGCGCCATGCTGGGCCTGTTGCAAGCGCCTGAGCAATGGCGCGCAGATCGTGCCCGTCTGGCGGCAAGCGATGCGCCTGTTGATGAGGCGCGCATCAACGCGCTCATTGCCGCTCGCAAAGCGGCCCGCGAGCAGCGCGACTGGGAGGCCGCCGATGCCATCAGGGCCGACCTTGCTGCCATGGGCATTGCTATCAAAGACACTGGAGACACCACCCAATGGACACGCGCCTGAACCCTGAAAACCTGCTGTTTGCCAAGCGCGAAAGCGTGGAGATGATCGAGTTGGGCGACAAGCTCGCCCCGCGCTTTGACGAGGCGGGCCTCATCCCGGTTATCACCTGCGATGATGACACCGGCGAAATCCTGATGCTCGGCTATATGACCGCCGAGGCGCTGCGCCTGACGCTGGCGACGGGCGAGGTCCATTATTTCTCACGCACCCGCCAAGCAATCTGGCGCAAGGGCGAACACAGCGGCTTTGCGCATATTTTGCGCGAATTGCGGATTGATGACGATCAGGATTGCCTACTCGCCCGGGTTGGACTTGAAGGGCCGGGATCGTGCCATGTCGGCTATCGCACCTGCTTTTACCGGGCGGTGGAGCGCGATAGCTTGGCGGAAGGAGCGGTCGTGCCGCTCAAGCAATTGGAGCAGGAGCGCGCCTTTGATGCTGACACAGTCTATGCCGGCCTGCCCAATCCGACCAAGATCTGACATAGGCCGTTTGGCCAAAATATATCACGCGGGAGAGACGCTGTGGCGCTGCTGAATTATCTCAACACCACCCATTTCGATTTCGGCGCGCTCGCCATGCTCGCGCCTGAGGCCAAGCGGCTTGGCATCACAAGGCCGCTGATCGCCACTGATGCCGGAGTGCGCGCAGCGGGCCTGCTCGACAAGGCGTTGGAAGCATGGGGTGATCCTGCATCCGTCACGATTTATGATGAAACGCCCGGCAACCCGACCGAACGCGCCGTGCTGGCGGCGCTTGAAATCTATCAGGCGCAAGGCTGCGACGGGGTGATCTGCCTTGGCGGGGGATCGCCGATGGATTTGGGCAAGGCAGTGGCGCTGCTCGCCCGCTGCGGCACGCCGCTTGCCCAATATGATCCGCTGGCAGGCGGGCGCGACAAGGCGAAAGACATCGCGCCGCTGATTGCCATTCCCACCACCTCAGGAACCGGCAGCGAAGCCTCGCTCGGCTTTGTCATCATCATGGAGGATGGCCGCAAGCTGACCTTTGCCAGCCCGCTGTTCATCCCCAAAGTGGCAATCTGCGATCCTGAACTCACCCTCGGCCTGCCGTCTGCGATGACAGCGGCAACCGGCATGGACGCAATCACCCATTGCATCGAGGCGTTTCTGACCCCGGTTGTTCACCCGCCCGCCGAAGGCGTGGCGCTTGATGGTCTGCGGCGCGGTTGGCGCCATATCGAGCGCGCTGTGGCCGATGGATTAGACCGGCAGGCGCGCTGGGAGATGATGATGGCATCTACCGAAGGCGCGCTTGCCTTTGTCAAAGGGCTGGGCGCGGTTCACGCGATGAGCCATGCGGCCGGAAGGATCGAGGAGTTGCGGCTGCATCATGGCACTTTGAATGCGCTGTTTCTGCCCGCAGTTTTGCGCTTTAATGCTGATGTGTGCGCAGAAAAATACGCGCGCCTGCGCGAAGCGATGGGCCTTGCCCCCAGTGCTGATCTGGCTGACGCGGTGGCTGACCTCAATCAGCGCATCGGAATGCCCGCTGGCCTTGCGGCTATGGGCGTTACCGAGGGTCATGTCCCCGGCATTATCGAATTTTCGCAAAAGGATCTGGCCGCGCGCAGCAACCCGCGCCGCGCCAGCGCCGATGATTACGCTGCGATGATTGCTGCCACGATGTAATACCAATGCTCGATGAGTCGCACTCATCGGGCATTGGTTAAGCCCGTGCGGCGCTTGAGCAATTCCAGCGCGTGATGCGTCAGCATCTTAGCGCGCTGGTATAATCAGCCATCACGCGCCTGCGCTGCGTCACACGCCTCGCAAATTCCGGTGATCTCGATCACTTTGCGCAGCGGGCGAAAATGGGCGGCTTTCGCCTGCTCGCTCATCACGGCTTCGATGATGCTGCCGTCCACTGGCTCCACCGCGCCGCAATCTTCGCACATCAGCAACAGCGCGCCTGCACTATGTTGAGCAGGCGCGAGGCAATAGGCCTGCTTGCTTTCCACCCGCTGCACCAACCCGCATTCGATTAAGAGATCAAGCACGCGGTACACGCTGTTCGGGGCAACCCGTTTGCCCAATTCAGCGCCGAGGCGCGTCGCGATATCATAAGCGCCGCGCGGTTGCTTCGACAAGGCGATCTGGCGCAACACCGCTTCGCGAAAGGAAGTAAGTTTCACGCTGCGCTGATCGCACCGCTGGCGCGCATATTCTCGGATTTGCTCCCATCCATCACCGGGATCAGAAACGCTGCGTGAGGGAGTAGCCGCTGGCTCCATTGATTGGCATCCGCTGCATGGTCAGAACGGGAAAACCCGGCGCGGCACAATCCTACCCGACGCACTTCATAATGTCACGCTATAACATATCTTATATTTGCATATACGGATCATCAAGGCTGCACCGCGAAGCAATGCTCATGCTCGCTTATGCAAACGACACGCTCCGCACCGCCTCTGCACCCGGCCGCCGATGATACCGACACAAGCGCGTGGCGGGCGAAGAGACAAGATCGCGCTGCGGGATCAAAGTTCTGTTTCCAAACGATATTCAAGCCAACCACCCCGCACGGCCGCTTGCAGATTGGCTGCATACCGGGGCTTGTCACGTCTTGAACAGGCACCAACTCCACCGCAGCAGGCTTGCCCGGATCACCCCTTTGTGCAACTGCAACTCATAATGATTCTCAATAAGGGGCTATTGACATGAACCGCTTTCCCATCCTTCTGGCAGGCGTCAGCCTTGCCTGCCTCCCCTCGCTGGCATCGGCGCACACCGATCTTGAAAAGCCCGCCGACGAGGCATCGCAACCCCCTGCCCAGCCCGAACCCGGTCGCCGCTCCGGCGATGCCATTGTGGTGCTTGGGCGCACCATTGCAGGCGAGACTGTCGAGCGCGCCGAACGCTATCAGGCGCGCCAGATCCGCGACCTGTTCGATGCTGACCCGTCGATTGATCTGGCAGGCGGCAGCCGCAATGGTCAGCGCCTGTTTCTGCGCGGAGTTGAGGGTTCAAATCTCAACATCACGGTGGATGGCGCGCGGCAGGGCCAGAACCTCTACAACCACCGCGGCGGCCTGCAGAATATTGATCCGGAAATTCTCAAGCGGGTGGAAATCCAGCCCGGCCCTTCGGCAGCCGATCAAGGCTTTGGCGCGCTGGGCGGGGCGATCCGCTTTGAAACTGTCGATGCGCAGGATCGCCTGCTCGATGGCCGGCGCATGGGCATGTTCGCCCGCGCCAGCTATGGCAGCGCGGCGGAATCCAAACGGCTCGCGCTGGCGGCATATGGATTGATATCCGATGAAGTGGGCATCATCGCCTATGGCACCGGCACCAATTTCAACGATATCCGGGTTGGCGGCGGGACGCGCCTTCCCTTTTCCGGCGGCGAGGATCGCACCGGACTGGTCAAGCTCTCGATCCGCGACCTCAACGATCATTCGCTGCGCATCGGCTATGAACGCAATGATGCCTCTGGCCTCAATTTCATGCAGCGCGGCGATTATCCTTGGCAATTACAGCCCGAAGATTTCCGCGCCCGCCCCCCGCAAGATCAAAGCCTGACCCGCGATACCGCCACCTTGCGCTATGGCTACAATCCGGAAAATCAGCTGGTGGATATCCAGCTCAACGCCTATTCCAACCGCAACGATTTCTTCGCGCCGAACAGCAATGGCGAACGCTTTATCAGCCAAGTGACAGGCGGCGATCTGCGCAATGTCTTCTGCTGGGCCATCGGCGAAGCTGAGGCCAGCACCAGTGTTGGCGTGGAATGGGTGCGCGACAATGGCACCGCGCTGCGTTCGGATCGGGGCGCTTTTTACAACCGCAACGAAACCTTCGGGCAATTCCTGCAACAACGCATCAAGACCGATCTGTTCTCGCTGGGCGCAGGCGTGCGGCGCGACGAGTTTACCGCCGATTACGGCGAGCGCACGGCCAGCGGCGCGGTGTGGTCGTTCAACGCCAGCGGCGAGATTCGCCCGGTTGAAGGGTTCAGCCTTGGCGTTGCCTGGGGCGAGGCAACGCGCGGTGCGGGCAATCTGCCGATCCACTTTGCCCGCAATGTTCAGCCTGGCCTTACTTTCAACGGCAGCGCCACCGAAGACCTGCGCCCCGAACGCTCCTCGCAATTCGAGGCATCGGCGCGGGTATCGGGGATTGAACTGGGCGATACCGGCTTTGTTCTCAGCGGCGATGTCACCTGGTTTGAAACCCGCATCAAGGATGCCATCCTCTACTTCCAGCCGGGCAGCGGCGGGCTTGGCGGGCGACCCATCACCAATATCTTCAACTGGGACGAAACCATTCGCTTCAAAGGCTGGGAAGCAGGGCTTGGCATTGCCAGCCAGAGCTTTGCCAGCAACCTGCGCTTCTCAGCGGTCGAAATCCGCGACATGCCGCCGGAGCCGCAATTCATCGCCCGCACCGGCGCGCCGCGCGGCGATCAATTGGTGTGGGACAATCGCGCCGCGATCGGTGATCGGCTGACTTTTGGCTACACCTTGCGCGTCACCGGACGCCTTAGCGAAGTGCCCGCCGGGCAAATCGTCTATATCCCTAAGCCCGGATTTACCCTCCATGATGTGCACGTGAATTACCGCCTGCCAACCAAGTTTGACGCGCAGCTTGAACTGGCGGTTACGAACCTTACCGATGTGGAATTCGTCGCGCACTCCACCTTGACGCAAAACGGCTTTGGCACCCAAGACCCCGGCCGCGACGTGCGCCTCTCGCTCGTCATGCGCTATTGATCCCCTGATATTACGGAGAACCCCGATGAAATACGCTTTTGCAGCGCTCGCTGCCCTCGCCGCTGTCCCCAGCGCTGTTCCTGCCATGGCGCAGGCTGTGACGCTTGATAAGGAGAGCCTCGCCTATGAAATCGTCCATAATGATGGGCGCAAAGCCTATCTGGCCAAGGATGCGCAAGACCGCCCGATCACCGAAATCGTGCGCCTGCCCGATGGCGGCGTAATGCCGCCGCATAAGGGTGGCGGCGGGCTCAAAATCCTCACTGTCGTCCAAGGCGATCTGTCATGGGGCGACGGGATGGAAGTGGATCCGGCCAAGGAACGCGTGCTGACACCGGGCAGCGTTGTTGTCATCCCTGCCGAAGGCGGCGCGCACTGGAAAGCCGCGCGCAGCGGCGATGTGCTGTTTCAGGTCGTATTTGTCCGTGACGGCGCGCTAATGGAGCAAGTGGCCGCACAGACGGGCTTTTGAATTGCGCGTTGCCCCGCTGGATGGGCCAATACAGGTCCAGTGAGGCAACGCGTCGGTTTCACTCAGGCGCGAGCGTCTGTCTCGCGGCGCTGTTTTCTTCGATTCTGGCAGGTGCAAGCCACCAATTGAGCAGCTTGCCATCGCTCCACGCGGGCAGTTGATCTTTCTGGTGCGGGTGGAACTGGCGATCCACCGCCCCGCCTGACAGCACCGATTGCACTTTGTCATCATCGGCCATGTCCGCGACAAAGCGCATCGAGGCGAAGAATTCCACTGGCTCGCCCATAAAGGACGTGCGTGCCCGCATCAGCGTTTCGCCCGAGCCATCCATCGCCCTTTCAGGAAAGCCGAAAGCATCGCGCTCCGGCCCAGTGGGGCGCAGCAGGCTGAAGAAGGCGATGCGGTGCTCGCTTCCCCACGTCCAGCCCGCCGGATCATCGCCGTGGCGTTTTGCCAGTTTGGGCCGCACAATATCGGCAGCGCGGCGGATCAGATCGGGCAGGGTCTCACGTTCCGGCGTGCGGGTGTCGTCAAACCAGCCAGCATCGGGGGTTGCCACCAACCGGTCAAACCGCTCCTGCCAGACATACCACTGCTTGAGATAATCCATGGCGAGCGCCTCGCCCATCTCGTCAACAAAGGTCTCGTAGGCGACCTGCTGGTAGAGCCGGTGATAGATCAGCGGGGCGGCCGCATCGGCCTTGTCGCGCCCGTCCCATGCGGCCAGGATGCGCGCCAGGTCAGCGTGCTGCGGCACGCTTTCCAGCGCGGCAATCATCGCCGGAAGCAAGCGCGGGGCCTGCAGGTTTTGCGTGTCGAGCATCAGCGCCAGTTGATCGCCGGTGGTCATATCGCTCGCCGCATCGAGCACCTCGCTCATCCGGCGATAGCGGTAATCGGGCGAGGCGTAGCTGGTGTAATAGGCATCAAGGCTATCGGGGCGCGTATCGTGATTGGCCGTGCCCACCCAGCCGCGCGCGGGCGAAATCTGCCCCGGCATTTCGTCCGGCGGCAGAATGCCCACCCAGTTGTCCTTGCCTGATGCAGGCGTGGGCCATGCCCCGTGGCCGGTGGCGCGGATCGGGATGCGCCCGCTGGCGCGGTGGCCGATCCCGCCTTGTTTGTCGCCAAAGACATAGTTGAAATAGAGCACGTCCATCGCCTGCACGGCGCTGTCGACCTCGGCCACGTTCTGCGCGGTGAGCAATTGATCAATGCCAAGACCCCCGCCCGGCGCGATTTCCGCTGCCGCCGTGCGCAGGCTCAAAAGCTTGCCGCCTGCCAGCCCTTCGGCAACGATCGGACCGCGCTTGGTGGTGCGGATGGTGAGAGTTTCGGTGCGAAAGCCGTCTGCTGCATCCTTGTCGCGCACCCGGATTGTCTCGGTGATGGTGCCAAAGGGGATCGCCTCGCCATCCTCAAGGTAATGGCCGGGGCGGCCCGGCGCTTCTTCCTCGACGAACAAATCCTGACTGTCGCCATAGGCATTGGTAACGCCGAAAGCGACATGGCCGGTGCGCCCGATGACAAGACCGGGAACGCCCGGCAGCGCCACGCCAATCGCCTTGATGCCGGGCGCATGAAGGCCGACCGGATGCCACGATCCGGGCAGGGCGCGGGCATCAAGATGCGGATCGTTCACCACCACGCTTGCCCCGCTGGCGCTGCGCGCTGGCGCCACTGCCCAGTTGTTGCTGCCCACCGCCAGCCATTCACTGCCTGCCCCCGGATCAAGCAGCATCCGCCCCTCGGCCAGCGCCAGCTCGCTGGCAGAGCCTTGCGGCGCGCGCGCAGCATTTTGCTTGCGATCAGGATTGACAAGGATCGGCAGCATATTGCCGCGCACATAATCGAGGCCGAACCGGTCAATCAGCTTTTGTGTGAGCAATTCGGCCTTGTAATTGGCGGCCTGCGACCAGTTGGCAAAATGCAGGATGGTGACGACATCCTCGATCGTCCACGGCTCTGGCGTAAGGCCCAGCAGTTTCAGCTCGCCCGGATGATCGCCCGCCTGCCCTTCGATATAGGCGTTGAGCCCTTCGACATACCAGCCGATGAATGCGCGGGCTTCGGGCGCGAGGCCTGCTGCATGGCGAACTGCATTGCGGCGCAGACCGACAAGGCGCATCTCGCGGTCATTGGCAAGGCCAGCCTCACCCACCACTTCGGCGAGCCGCCCGGTGATGCTGCGGCGATAGAATTCCAGCTGAAACAAGCGGTTCTGCGCCGTCACAAAGCCTTGTGCGCGGATCAGATCGGGGGTGTTCTGGGCGAAGATATAGGGGATGCCGTGAGCATCGCGGTGCACTGTTACGGGTTCGGAAAGCTGCGGCAGGCGCAATTCACCTTCCACCTGCGGCCCGGCATCAAGGCGCGGCTGGGCAGCAATACTAACCGGGGTCAAAGCGCTCAGCGCGGCGAGCAGAACGGCAAGACGTGGGCGCATGGAATTTCCCTTTGGTAAAACGCGGCTGAACATCATTATTCCCCGGCTCACACGATATATCGCGCGTGCTTCAGGATAGATCGCATCCTTGATGACACGAAGCCCTTTGGGCCTCAAGCTCCCCCCGGCTCAAGCAACCGCCAATTCCCGCAGCGCGAGCGCGATCTGGCGCCCGCACCTGTGCGTCAGAATTGAAAGCTGCGCGAAGGCTCGTTCACGGTGAACACGAAAGTGCGCACATTCGTGCCGCGTCCGATATTCACGCGGTTTTCCTGCCGCGCCCAGACATCGGTGAGGATCTGTGAATTGACGCTGAGGCTAGCCCCGGCACGCGGTTTGGCCGCTTCCTGATAGACCATCAGGCTCCCCCCGCTCACTTCGCTGCCCACATAGGTGAGCGCGACCGGCTTGCCCCCTGCCTCCAGCTTGAAGCGGCGTGCGACATAGCGGGCGAAGGCTTCGCGGCTGTCGCTGCTGGCGACGATATCGGCGGCGATGCCCTGACGCTTTAACGCGTGTTCGGCATCATGCACCGGAACCTGATGCACCACTTCGAGCTTGTCGGTGCGCGGGTTCAGCGCAATCGTGCTGACGGCGAGCTTCTGCTGATGCGCAGCCGCCATCATCGGAAAAAGCGCCGCCGTCAGCAGCGTGAGCGCAAGGGCAAGCCTGCCGATCACTTGCGCTTGTCCGGTTCTGCGCCCTGCATTTCGCCCATCAGATCGCGGCCCGTGCGGGTCTTGCTGCGTTCTTCCTTGAAAGCCTCAATCCGGCTGGGGATGATGCGGCGCGGGTAGTAATTATTCTCGATGTCCGCGTCGGCGGTTTCCCAATCGGGATCGACCACCACCTGCACCAATTCCTTGCCCTTGGGGAAGACCAGCAGTTTCGACACTTCGCGCGCATTGCGCCGCCAGATTTCGGCAGGGATCATCAGCTTTTCGGTCTTGCCGTTGTTGAAGGTGAGGCCAAGGATGATCGGCATCACCAGCCCGCCCTTGTTGGTGAAATTGAGGACGTAGTAATTGGCATCCTCCTTCACCGCGCGGTCAAACACCTGCCGTTCCCACGGCAGCAGGCTGCCAAGGAAATCCTGATAGGATTTTTTATCCTTGGGCGTGACCGTGAACTGATCGTTGTCGTCATGGAAATCCTTGACGCCGCGGTTTTCCAAGACCCAGATCGGCATGCCGCCCTCGCGGTTGAGGCGCGCGCCGATGTGTTCGGGCTTTTCAGCCCGCTCACGGCGGCGGCGCGGCAGATCAATCTCGGGATTATTGGTGTCGATCCGCAATTTGTAGATGGAGTCGAGGCTGATATCGACATGGTCGGTGGTGTAGAACCAGCCGCGCCAGAACCAGTCGAGATCCGTGCCGCTCGCCTCTTCGATGGTGCGGAAGAAATCGGCAGGCGTCGGGCGCTTGAACTTCCAGCGGTTGGAATATTCCTTCAGCGCAAAATCAAACCGCTCCCGCCCGATGATGGTATCGCGCAGGATGTGATAGGCGGCTGCCGGCTTGCCATAGGCATTGGCGCCGAGGTTTGTGACCGAATCCGAATGAGTCATGATCGGTTCCTGTTCGGACGAGATCATGTAGCTCACCAGCTCGCGCGGGATGCGCCCCGGCCACGGCATGGTCGGGTCCCATTCATATTTGGCGACAGTGTCGAGGAAGGAATTCAGCCCTTCGTCCATCCACGTCCATTGGCGTTCATCCGAATTGACCGTCATCGGGTAATAGATGTGGCCGATTTCATGGATGACGACGCCGATCAGGAACATCTTTTCAGCCAGCGAATAGGTGCGGCTACCATCCTTGTTCAGCGTGGTGCGCGGGCCGTTGAAGGTGATCATGGGATATTCCATCCCGCCCACCGGTCCGTTCACGGACTGCGCCACCGGATAGGGATAATCAAAGCTGAAGCGCGAATAGACCTTCATGGTGTGGATGACGGCGGCGGTTGAATATTTGCGCCACAATTCGCCGCCTTCCTTGGGCCAGAAACTCATCGCCATGACGGTTTCGTGCTGCGCGCCCGGCTGCTTGTGACCTTGTGCGTCCCACATGAATTTGCGGCTGGAGGCCCATGCAAAATCGCGCACGTTCTGCGCGGCAAAGCGCCAGGTCTTGCGCCCGCGAGGGTTTCCTGCCTCGGCAGCGGCGGCTTCCTGCGGAGTGACGATGAAGACCGGCGCTGACGCGCTGCGCGCCTGTTCCAAGCGTTGGCGCTGGACGGCGGTCAGCACCTCATCGGGGTTTTGCAGCGTGCCGGTGGCCGAGACAATGTGATCATCGGGCACGGTGATCGCCACGTCATAATCGCCGAATTCCAGCGTGAATTCGCCGCGTCCCAGAAACTCCTTGTTGTGCCAGCCTTCATAGTCGGAATAGGCGACAAGGCGCGGAAACCATTGGGCAAGCAGGAAAATATCATTGCCGCCGCGGCGCGGATCATCGGGGAAATGTTCAAACCCCGAACGCGCGACCACCGCGTCTTCCTCAACGATGTTGAAAGCCCATTCGATCGCGAACTCCGCGCTCTCGCCCGGCGCTAACGGAGCGGGTAGATCAACCCGCATCAGCGTGCCGACGATCGTGCGCGGCAGATCGCGCCCGTCACCCATGCGCACCGCGCTGATGGTGTAACCATAGTCATTATCCGCCATCACCTGCTGGCGGCGCAATTCCTCCATCGAAAGGCGCGTGGGCGTGTCCGAGGAACCGAGGCTCACCTTGGGCCCTCGCCTGCCGGGCCCACCAAAGGCATCGGTCAATTCCGCCATCGAATCGCGACGGAAGATGTTCTGATCGAGTTGCAGCCACAGCCACGGCAGGCTGTCGGGCGAATTGTTAGTATAGCGGATGGTGGCGCGGCCTGACAGGCGACGGCGCGGTTCATCGAGTTCCGTTTCGATGCGGTAATCGACCTGCTGCTGCCAATATTCATGCCCCGGCGCGCCGCTCGCATTGCGATAGGTGTTGGGCGTGGGCAGCACCTCGTCCAATTGGCGGAACTTGTCTTCGAAACTGCCCTTGGTTTGCTGCACCCCTTGCGCGTGGAGCGGCGCGTGGACAGGGGCCATCAACAGCAAGGCGAACAGACCAATCAACCAGCGCAAATTCATCGCTCCCCAAACAATCCGGCGCATTGCGCGCGCGGGCCAGAATTTCGCCATGGACATGGCAGAAAGGCCCGTCAACCGGGCGTTTTACCCCTTTTATCAAGCAAACGCGCCGGGCTGCCGTGAGGCAACCCGGCGCGCAGCGTTCAACAAAGGCGTTGATTAGCGCAGATCAAAGCGATCGAGCATCATCACCTTGTCCCATGCCTTGGCAAAATCGGCAGCGAATTTCTCCGCACCGCCCTTGACTGCATAGGTTTCGGCAACCGCGCGCAGTTCCGAGTTCGAACCGAACACCAGATCAACCTCGGTCGCGGTCCACTTGAGCGCGCCGGTTGCCCGGTCGCGGCCTTCGAAAATGCCCTTGGCCTCTGCTGGCTTCCATTCATTGCCCATGTCGAGCAGGTTCACGAAGAAGTCGTTGGTGAGCGTGCCGGGGCGATCCGTGAACACGCCATGTTTCGCGCCGCCGGTGTTGGCATCGAGCATCCGCATGCCTGCCACCAGCACCGCCATTTCCGGCACGGTCAGCGTCAGGGTATCGGCCTGATCGATCAGCATTTCCACCGGCGAACGGCGCGCCCGCTCGCTGTAGAAATTGCGGAAGCCATCGGCGGCCGGACGCAGCAATTCAAAGCTTTCTGCATCCGTGTGGGCATCGGTTGCATCAACCCGGCCCGGCGTGAAGGGCACAGTCAGGCTGTGGCCTGCAGCCTTGGCCGCGCTTTCAATGCCAACCACGCCGCCGAGCACGACCAGATCGGCCACCGACACCTTGCGATTGCCCGAACGCGCGTTGAAGCTTGCCTGCACTTGCTCCAGCGCCGGGATGACGCGGGCGAGCACTTCGGGATCATTCACGCCCCAATCCTTTTGCGGGGCAAGCCGGATGCGCGCACCATTGGCACCGCCGCGCTTATCAGTATCGCGGAAGGTGACGGCAGAGGCCCATGCCGTGCGCACGAGGTCGGAATTGCTAAGGCCGGTCGCAGCAATCGCCTGCTTCAAGGCACTCACATCAGCCGCCGTGATCGCGGCATAATCCGCGCGTGGCAGCGGGTCTTGCCAGATCAGGTCTTCAGCGGGCACCTCTGCACCGACATAGCGCGCCTTGGGCCCCATATCGCGGTGCGTCAGCTTGAACCATGCGCGGGCAAAGGCCTCGTCCATCAGTTCAGGGTTCTTGACCCAGCGCTGGGTGATTTCGCCATAGGCCGGATCATAGCGCATCGCGAGGTCGGTCGTCAGCATAACGGGCGCGTGGGTCACATCGGGATCATGCGCATCGAGCACGAATTTCACGTCTGCTGCGTTCACCGGCTCCCACTGCTTGGCGCCTGCCGGGCTGGTGGTGAGCTTCCATTCGAAGGCATAAAGGTTGTCGAGGTAATTGCTGCTCCAGGTGACAGGCGTTGCCGTCCATGCGCCTTCAAGCCCGCTGGTGGTGGCGTCCTTGCCAACGCCCGTGCCGCAGGAGTTTTTCCAGCCAAAGCCTTGGGCTTCAACGCCTTCAGCTGCCGGTTCGGGGCCGACGCAATCGGCTGCCTTGTGCGCGCCGTGCATCTTGCCGATGGTGTGACCACCCACCACCAAAGCGGCGGTTTCTTCGTCATTCATGCCCATCCGGCCAAAAGTGGTGCGGATCTGCTGGGCCGAGGCGAGGATGTCCGGGTTGCCTTCGGGCCCTTCGGGATTGACATAGATGAGGCCCATCTCGGTCGCGCCCAGCGGATTGTCGAGGTTTTCACCTTCGGCGTTGCGCTCAGAGGTGAGGAACTTGGTTTCCGGGCCCCAATAGACGAGCTCAGGCTCCCACGCATCAACGCGGCCCCCTGCAAAACCATAGGTCTTCAGACCCGTGTTTTCGAGCGCGACATTGCCCGACAGGATGATGAGATCGGACCACGACAGCGCCGCGCCATATTTCTGCTTCACCGGCCACAGCACGCGGCGGGCCTTGTCGAGATTGCCATTATCGGGCCAGCTGTTCAGCGGTTCAAAGCGGATCTGGCCGCCATCCGAACCGCCGCGCCCATCGCCCGAACGATAGGTGCCAGCCGAGTGCCAGGCGAGGCGGATGAACAGACCCGCGTAATTGCCATAGTCAGCCGGCCACCAGCTTTGCGAATCCGTCAGAGCTGCGTTGATGTCGGCCTTCACCGCTTTCAGATCGAGCTTGGCAAATTCCTTGGCGTAATCGAAATCGGGGCCATGGGGATCGGGGTTGTAGGCGTGCTTGCGCAGCGGGCTGAGATCGACTTGGTTCGGCCACCAATCGCGCACAGAACGCGGCGCGGCTTCGCTTTGCGGCACGCCAACGCGGCCCATGCCGGGCTCGTTAAAGCCGGGGGGCGTCGCGTGGGCAGGCATGGCGAGCGCTGCACAGCAGGTGGCGAGCAGGATGCTCTTGAGACTTTTGGTCATTGGGTATTTCCTCTGGCTTGTTTCAAAGGGGTGAAACGAAAAAGCATGGCGCTCTTGCGCCGTGGCGGCTGGCTAGCGAGGGTGCGAGAAAAGCGGAAATTGCTTGTTGCGATAACAGTGATGGAAATTTTCAAACGTTTCAGGCGCTGGCGGCTTGCCGGTTTGACCATAAGGCGGCAGGACTGAGCCATGGTGGATGCAATCGAAATCGTCGAAGTTGCCGCGCGCGATGGCTTGCAGAACGAGCCCGGCGTGGTCGCCACATCTGACAAGGTGCAGCTGATCGAAGGCGTCATCGCCGCAGGCGCGCGGCGGGTTGAGGTGGCCAGTTTCGTCAACCCGGCGCGCGTGCCGCAAATGGCCGATGCCGAAACCGTGATCGCCGCCCTGCCCGATCTGCGCGAGGTTTCCTATATTGGTTTGGCGCTCAACAAGCGCGGTGTGATGCGCGCGCTCGCCACCCGTGATGGGGGCCAGCGTGGGGTGGATGAAGTGGGCTGCGTGATGGTAGCGAGCGATGCTTTCGGGATGCGCAATCAGGGCCAGAGCGCGGATGAAAGCTGCGATGAAGCGCGCGCCATGATCCGCTTTGCCCACGACAACGCGCTGCGTGCAAGCGTGACGATTGCGGTCGCTTTTGGCTGCCCGTTCGAAGGCGCCGTGTCGCAGGCGCGTGTTGTGGAACTCGCCAAGCGGGTGCTGGAGGCTGGCCCTGCCGAGATCGCGCTGGCTGACACCATCGGCGTGGCTGGCCCGCGCGAGGTGGGCGACTTGTTCGCCGCCTTGCGCGACATTACCCCGCCCGACATTCCCTTGCGCGCCCATTTCCACAACACCCGCGGCACCGGCATTGCCAATGCGTGGGCGGCAATCAGCGCAGGCGTGGGCGTGCTCGATGCGAGCCTTGGCGGGATTGGCGGCTGCCCCTTTGCCCCGCGCGCAACGGGCAATATCGCCACTGAAGAACTGATCTATCTGGCTGAGCGTTCAGGGATCGCGCATGGCTTTGACCTTGAACAGATGATCGCGGCCAATCGCTGGCTGGCGGGGGTTTTGGGGCGCGAATTGCCCTCGCTGGTCGCACGCGCGGCGGAAGGGTGACGGGCGATGGACACCCCCAACCGCGGAGCGCTCGCGGGCATCAAAGTTGTCGAACTCGGCCAGCTGATTGCAGGGCCTTTTTGCGGGCAATTGCTCGGCGACATGGGCGCCGAAGTCATCAAGGTGGAGCCCCCCGGCGCAGGCGATCCGATGCGGCAATGGGGCAATGGGCCGCAGAAAGTCTGGTGGGAAGTCATCGCCCGCAACAAGAAATCGGTAAGCGCCAATCTGCGCACTGCACAAGGACAGGAATTGGCGCGCGGCCTCGTGATGAAGGCCGATATCCTGATCGAAAACTTCAAGCCCGGCACGATGGAGAAATGGGGCTTGGGGCCAGAAGCGCTCCACGCGATCAATCCCCGTCTCATCATCGTGCGGATGTCGGGCTATGGCCAACACGGGCCCTATGCCACCCGCGCCGGGTTCGGCGGGATTGGCGAGGCGATGGGCGGCTGGCGCGCGATTGTCGGCGATCCCGACCGGCCACCTTCGCGCATGGGCATTTCGATCGGAGACACGCTGGCTGCCACCTATGGCTGCATGGGCGCACTTGCCGCGCTCCATGCGCGTGAGGCGACAGGGCGCGGGCAGGTCGTCGACAGCGCGCTGTATGAAGCGGTGTTGCAAGTGATGGAAAGCCTTGTGCCCGAATATGCGCTGAGCGGTTTTGTGCGCCAGCGTTCAGGCTCGATCCTCAAAGGGATTGCGCCCAGCAATGTCTATTCCTGCAAGGATGGCGAATATCTGATTGGGGCCAATCAGGATGCTATTTTCAAGCGCCTGTGCACTGCGATGGGACGGCCAGATTTGGCACAAGACCCGCGCTACGCCACGCATCTGGCGCGCGGGGCAAACCAGCGCGAGTTGGATGAATTGATCGAGAGCTGGACCAGCCAGCACACCATGGCCGAGGTCGAAGCGCTGATGGTGGAACACTCCATTCCCGCCGGGCGCATCTACACCGCAGCCGAAATGCTGGAGGACCCGCATTTCACCGCGCGCGAGGCGATTGTCGAGGTTGAAACCGAACGCTTTGGCAAGCTGGCCATGCAGAACGCTTTCCCCAAGCTTTCCGATACCCCCAGCACCATCCGCTCGCCTGCGCCCTCGCAGGTTGGGCAGCACAATGCGCAAATCTATGGCGAGTGGTTGGGGCTCGATGCCGCAGCGCTCGCCGATCTCAAGGCGCAAGGCATTATCTAAACAACTGACCGGCTGACGCCGGTAGGGTCATGTCGAGGGGCTGAAGCCGTTTTTGTGGGTATGTCGGTCGAGATATCGCATGATGATGTCGTTGGTGATGTTGCCGGATGTGGTAGAGAAGTAGCCACGTTGCCAGAAGCGTTGGCCCCAGTAGCGCTTTCGGATGTGTTCGAACTCCTGCTGGATCTTGCGCGACGAGCGCCCCTTGGCACGACGCACGAAGTCACTGACCGAGACGTGCGGCGGGATTTCAACGAACATGTGCACATGATCGCGCGACAAAGGCCCATTGACGATGATCACGCCCATCTCATCACAGACCTGCTTGATGATCTCGCGCACACGGAGAGCCGTACCTCACCGTGCAGCACTTTATACCGATACTTCGGCGCCCAGACGAGATGATAGCGATGATGAAACGCAATACGGCGAAGCCAAAGGTAGTGTGACTGCCTGAACGATATGCAATAGCATGTGGCTGAAGCCAGTATCCGACTAAAGTCGGAGGGGGTCCTCCCAATAAGGGGATCTAGAGCATTGATTTTTAAAGATAAAATGAACTGGTAGGGCAAGAGTCCGCTTACGTTATCCATTACGATATTGATTTTTATATATATATATTCTAGAGCGGTATTCGACCGTTTTGAATCGTTGGGGGATTCCCCTTTGTCGCGAATTCTGATTCAGGATCTGTGTTGGTGAAGGAGTCCAGCATGGATGGGTCAGCCTCTCTTTATGGATTTGCGT